>Ga0208315_1000201_pt1 | contig 57180 bp, 85 predicted proteins | sample MalvireepMed_215_FD_184239 | JGI IMG/M metagenome (GOLD analysis project Ga0208315, IMG submission 184239) | Marine viral communities from the Global Malaspina Expedition - Malaspina viral metaG DeepMed_215 (SPAdes) (version 2) | ecosystem: Environmental > Aquatic > Marine > Oceanic | place...
ACCATGTACCCCGACCCGACCCCGACTGATCCCGATCAAAGACCCGACCAACCCCGACCAGTCTGGCCCCGACCAAAGACAAGGAACCACGGTTCCGGTTTCAGAACCCAAACTCACAGTTCGCAAACCGTGTTTAACTAACTCCCGACCATGGTCCCCCCCAAACAAATATAGGTTAGGGGAAGAGAGGGGGTGGGCTAGGAAAAAACTTACCCCTCCTGATTTATAATAGGCGTAATTCCAAGCAACTTGATGGGATGAGATATTTAATCGGTTAGTTTTTGTTACTTTGAGTTCTATCCAAAAAGAACAACCCTCCGCACAAACATGTACATCAGGGATACCTCCCCCATAACGATTTTCAATCCGTGTTGTGTTCCAGTGCGGGGGGATCTTTTCTTTCAATTTGTTCCACAGTAATGTCTCTTGCTTTTGCGCCATTCACTACCTCGTAATCAGCATCTATAAACACACTAGGATGATTCTGTCGAAGTTCTGCCAAACGTTTTTCAATTTCTTCACGACTCATGTTTTCAATTGCATGAAAATGATTTGTCTCACGTCTATCAACAGTAAGACCACCCAAAGCCGATCTGGTTTTCTCTGCATTGATTGCTGCCGAAAAATGTCCAGCCTCTTCCGCACCTATAGATAGTTCACTCAGTCTTTTGAGTTGGCCTAAAAGAGTGACCCCGTATTTGCGTTCTCTATCTTCCCTCAACTCTGAAATGTATTCAGCAACATGTGGGAAGAACTTTGAATCCAGAAGTTTATGCGCTTGAATTTTAGCGCAGTCAGTTGCGTAACCAGCAAGTCTGGCACACTCCGCATTTGAGTGAGTGCCATCAACATAATGCCTGGAAAATTCCCTTTGCCGATTTGTTAGTTTCCGGCCATGGGCCTCTTCAATTTCAGAAGCTTTGTTTTCTAATCGTCTTCCCATACCTGCATCCTATATAGGAGCGATTTCAAAATCCAGTACCTGTTTATGATTTTTCAACTTTCGCACGAACGAAGAAGTGCCACGAAACGTATACCTTCTGCCGTAAGTGCCACGAGCAATGCCACGAGTTGAAATCGCTGTAATTGTTAGTGGTCAATGGTTACAGCGTATCTATTTTTGGTTCGTGACACTTTGACACTTTTTTTGTTAAAAAACTGAAAAAAAAAAACTTTTTTTTCAAATCGCTCCTATATAGGTATAACTTGACCCTCTCCCATGATTAATGGTACTTTATTTATAGAAAGGAGAACTGGAATGATTACCTCTTTTGAAAAGTCCAACTTAGCCGACATCAGGTCGGCTATCAACACGTCCTTGAATGATGTAGCTGATCACTTCGGCATTACTTTGGAAATCGGGAACATCTCATTCCAAGGCAATCGTTTCACTACCAAGATTACAGCGAACACCGTTAGCGAAGATGGTGTTGTTCAGACACGTGAGCGTGAAGACTTCACCAGATACGCTCAGTCCTTATGCGACCTTAATCCAGATTGGCTGGACGACAGTTTCACCCATAGGGGTCTCACCTACAAAATCACGGGTTTAAAAACCAAAGCCAGTAAAAACAAAATCATGTTAGAATGTTCTGATGGCACTAAGCGGGTCGCACCAGCGACTTTTGTCAAGCGTATGATGGAAAAGGGTTAATGGATATTTTCGTGTGCGCCAAGTTTGGGAAGATTGAGGTTTGGCATGATGATGTACAGGTTGCCAGAACGAGAGACCCCAAGGTTATCGCCAATGCACTGGAGGTGGGGGAAAGCCCCCGCCTCTTTTTGCAATCGTCCATGGACTTCGCAGACGAGTATGGTTTTGCCAAGCGGAGTGGAGCGATGAAGATTTTCAATCAAGCAAGAAGGGAAAAGTCATGATAGAAAGGGTTTACAAAACCGAATGGCACATCACTGATGATTGCCCTGAGTGCGACGGCATGGGGTGGTTTGAATCTGCAATTTCACCTTGGTCTGGTGATACGTCTTGCCCAGTATGCGACGGCACTGGCAAATACATTTACATTGAAACGTGTCATGAAAATGAGGAGAGTGTCAGGGCAGATTATCCCAATGGGAAAATTGAAAAGAGAGTAAGGGAGGTAGGACATGAAAAATCACGTTGTCTCATTGTATGATTACACGGGCGAGGCACTTCGGCCATGGGCGGAAGCTGGATACGATTGTTACGCTTACGACATCCAGCACGATCCTTTTGTAGGAACAGGCGAGATATACCGCATGATTGAAGGGATTAAGTATGTCCGTGCCGACCTGTATGACAACAACCAGCTTCTTGAAATTGTCGCACGGCACAGCAACAAGGCCGTGTTCATGTCGGCCTTTCCCCCATGCACCGACCTCAGTTCTGCTGGGGCGCGGTGGTGGAAAGACAAAGAGAAAAAAGATCCCCACTTTCAGCAAACCGCAACAGACCATGTCATGGCATGTTCCTTGGTTGGTCGCTCTTTGGGCGCCCCCTTCTATATAGAAAATCCGGTAGGAGCGTTAAGCCGATTGTGGAGGAAGTACGATCACTCATTTCACCCATGCGATTATGGTGGGTATTTACCAGAAGACGATGTGCATCCAGAATGGCCAGATTACATTTCGCCACGTGACGCATACCGAAAGCGCACTTGCCTGTGGACAGGGTGCAATTTTGAAATGCCAAAACCAATCCCTGTTGAACACGTTACGGTGACACATGTGCGTAAAGACCCAAAGAAGTCGCCACGTGACTCACTTGTTCATGCAAGGACGGGTGGCAAATCACTCAAGACCAAGAACATCAGGTCGGCTACCCCACGGGGGTTTGCCAAAGCGGTTTTCTTGGCTAACGCCCCGTATTCTTGGGGAACAAAGGTAGTGGATGGAACTACTTTATCGACCAAGCACTATGGTATCAACGGTGTCCTATATGTTGAAGATAATTTCACAAGCGCACTTTATTAAGAGAGGAGAAAGCGTATGCCTAATCATGTGAGCAATGAATTGACAGTGGACGGTGCAACGAAGGAAGTGAACCGTTTTCTGAAATACATGGGTGACGGCTTTGACTTTGAAAAGGTCATCCCCATGCCCGACAACATCTACCGCGATGACGTAAGTTCAGAAGACAAAGAACGTCTGGCGAAAGAAGGCGTCCCCAACTGGTATGACTGGTGTTGTGAAAACTGGGACACCAAGTGGAACGCCTACAACGTGGAACGACAAATCGGGACGCACAAACACGTTGGTGGGAAATACGTCACGTACAATTTTGACACGGCATGGTCCCCCCCTGAGAAGATCGTTGAGAAACTCAGGAAAGACTGGCCACAATTAGACATCCACGGCGGATATGTAGGAGAATGTTATGAATTCTGCGACCAATTCTAAGATGACAACAGCATGGTCTTCGGACGGTAAAAGAGTGGTTCCCCTTGAGGGGCCACTCAAGGCGCGAACCTTGGTGCATAATCCATTCATCTTGGCAGCGGAGGAAGAGAAAGGTTACAAGCTTTTCCTCAACATGCTGAAATCAATGCACTGTGTATTGGATGTCGCAATGTTGAGCGGCGTGTTTGCAGATGAGAGTGAAGGTCTCAGGTTTCGTACAGATCCATTCCAGTGGTTTTTAGATAACCAAGGAGACAAAGCCCGGAGGATTTACAAGCTTGTGATGAACAGACAATGACCTTTGATTTTACTCTGTTGGTCTGGATTGGGGAACTTCTCGTAAATCTGATCCAGATTATTTGATGCTCAGAACTCTGGATTTGTTTTCTGGTATCGGTGGCTTCGCGCTTGGTCTCGAGGCCACCGGCTTTTTTCGCACGACCTGTTTTGTTGAGTTGGAACCTTACTGCCGCCTGGTGCTAAAATCCCATTGGCCGCGAACCCCGATCTTAGGAGATATAAAGAATGTCACCCGACCCGACCTCCCCGACCCCGACCCAGATGGCGCCCTCCATGCTCAAGCACAAGGGAAGCTGGGGACAGATGTGGCCGACTCCAAGCGCACAAGAACCGGGGTGGAAGAACATCAAAGTAGTGGACAAGGACGGAAACGTCCCAACTCATTACAATCAAAGATTCTACGACAAGAAGACAGGACGGGTGGTTCAAAAGGGTCTTCAACAAGTGGCGCAAATGTGGCCGACACCGACCGGGATGACGGGGGGCGAGGGAGTTGCACCCAGCCACAAGGACGGGAAGCACGGATGGAACACGGCGGCAGCGGTGAACGATGCACAAAGCCCGACACCGACCCGAATGTGGCCGACACCACGGGTGTCCAGCGCAAACGGAGTGGCGCAAAGCGAAGTAGACAAGGGAGATCCGAAGAGGCGTCTGGAGGTTACCGTTCAAGTAGAGCAGCCGCAAACTACTGGGAAATTGAACCCCAAGTGGGTCGCCTGGTTGATGGGCTACCCGACAGAGTACCTCAACTCCGTGCCTTGGGAAACTCGATCATCCCGCAAATCGCAGAGGAAATAGGATATGCAATCAGAGCGGCGGAAGCTGGAGAACAGAAGGTTGAATGTAACAACGGGCCTGAAAACAGAGAGTGGTAAGTACCATGTGTCATTTGGCGTGGAACCCGAAACAGGTATAATAGGAGAAGTATTCATACGGGGGTCCAAGAGCGGTAGCGACATGGACATCCTGTTGGACGATGCAACCGTGATACTATCCCTTGCGCTTCAGTACGGAGTTCCTTTGGATCAGTTGATACACAGTCTGCATACGGGTCGGGAAGAAGGGGGTACTTCGGTTCTGGCCCGTGCGATTGTTCTAATGGATAACGAGAGACGGAAAGATGAAGGTAGTAAAGAGAAGATCGCCGGGGGCAAAATTGCTGGAATCCCGGTTGTTCCGTCCACGGATAATGCGCCCGAAGAAGGGTAAAGGGTCTTATAAGAGGAAAAAGAATGAAGGTCATTAGTCTGGGTGCAGGGGTTCAATCAAGTGTTATGGCGCTGATGGCAGCGGAAGGCGAACTTACTCCAATGCCCGACTGTGCCATTTTCTCTGACACGCAATGGGCGACGGATATTATCTGGCCGAAAGAGGCTAACGCATGAACATCATCTCCCTAGGTGCTGGCGTCCAATCGTCAACAATGGCTTTAATGGCAGCGCATGGTGAGATCACACCCAGGCCTCACTGCGCTATATTTGCTGATACTGGGGCTGAACCCAAGGCAGTGTACGATTGGCTTGATTGGCTTGAGACAGTCGTTTCCAACCCTATAAGAGTCGAATATCCATTTAAAGTTACAAGAGTATCTTATGGAAACTTGAGAACGGATATAGGCAAACAAAGGCCAACTGGAAAATTTAAAAAAATGCCAATCCCCGCGTTTATAAAATTAAAAGATGATGGGAACTGGAGAAAAGGTGGACTGCTTAGAAGGCAATGCACAACTGATTATAAAATAAGACCTTTAGTTAGAGAGGTTCGCAAGATTCTAGGTATTTTCGGCAAAAGAACGCCCGAAGGGATACTTGCTACCCAGTGGATTGGTATTTCTACAGATGAAGCGGTGCGTATGAAGGAATCGCGTGAATCTTTTATCCAGCACCGTTGGCCGCTGATTGAGAAAGGAATGAACCGAAGGGATTGCATCCGTTGGATGCAGAAGCACTACAATGTCACTCCACCACGGTCAGCGTGTACCTTCTGTCCGTTCCATTCAAATGATGAGTGGAGAAACTTGCGCGATAATGATCGAGAGGCGTTTGATGATGCGGTAGTGGTAGATCGATTGATACGGACAATGTGGGCGGGACAGGATAAGGAAGCTGAATTTTATTTACACAAATCATACGAGCCGCTGGAAACGGCACAGTTAGACGGCGATCCTGATCAACTCGATATGTTCGGAAACGAGTGCGAAGGGATGTGCGGGGTATAAAATGATAGCGGAATCTTTAGTCTGTCTTGCTTTAAATGTGTATTACGAGGCAAGAAATCAGCCTCTAGGAGGGCAAATCGCGGTCACCCACGTAGTAATGAACAGGGTAGCTGATCCTCGCTACCCCGATACGCCGTGTAAAGTTATAAAACAAGGTATTCATTCAAAGGTAACTGGGCAGCCGCTGCGCTGGAAATGTCAATTTACGTGGTACTGCGATGGCCGCAAAGACCGGCCTCATGATCTTGACGCATATCGATGGGCGCAGTTAATTGCGCACTATGTAATATATGGTGACTCAGATGATTTAACGGATGGGGCGACCCATTACCATGCAGTTTCAGTTAACCCTAAGTGGGACATCAAGAAAACAAAAATTGGCCGCATTGGCGATCACATATTTTACAGGTGGGAGAAATGAAAATAGGAGTATTGGATGTAGATTCCAAGATCCCCAACTTGGCTTTGATGAAAGTAAGTCATTATCATAAGGAAAGAGGGGACTCTGTGGGATGGTATAGCCCCTTGTGGAAATCCACTTATGACAAGGTTTATGCATCCACGGTCTTTGAGTACTCAGACAAATCCATGCTTGATCCGAAAGAAATGATGATTGGGGGTACGGGTTGGGATTACAAAACAGAACTCCCATTGGAAATAGACAAAAGCTTTCCTGATTATAGCCTGTATGGCTATCCTCATAATATTGGATTTACCATGAGGGGGTGCAGATTTCGTTGCAAATTCTGTGTTGTGCCTCAGAAAGAAGGGAAACCGTATGAGGAAAACACAATTGATGAAATTTGGAGACAGCGGCGAAGCGATTTTGTGGTACTACTGGATAATGATTTCTTTGGGAACCCGTCATGGGATAAGAGGATTGACGAAATAATAAAACACAAATTGAAAGTATGCTTCAGCCAAGGGTTGAATATCCGTATCATCACTGAAGAACAGGCTACGGCACTGGCATCAGTAGAGTTCCGCAATCTGAAAGGAAAGTACAAGCAGGTCCATTTCGCATGGGACCAGTTCAGTAAAGGCACAGAAAAACTTATAGACCAAGGTTTAAATCGATGCTGGGATGCCGGAATAACCCCTCGACAGATGGCTTTCTTTGTATTGGTGGGGTTCAATACAACTCCAGAAGAGGACATGTATCGGGTACAGAAGTTAGCTTCATATGGATGCGATCCGTATGTGATGCCTTACAATAAGGAAGACCCTTACCAAAAGAAGTTCGCACGATGGGTAAATAGAAAAGAGATATTCAAGACCACCCCATGGGAATTTTACAAGCGTAGTCGGCATAATCGTAAACCCAAAAATCACGCAGATTTATTCGATGGTTAAAAACAAAAGCACATATCGTTCTAAAACCACAAAATCAAGGGGGAATAAATTGCGCCCTTTTAATTTGCGCAAGAAGGAAGGACCAAAGTCCGGTTGGCGTGGCATGAGAAAACGAAAGAGAGGACAAGGATGATTAAAACATGCAGATGGTGCGGAAAAACAGTAGACCCTGAAGATTGTATGGCGGAGGCTATTATAGGAGGGGAGGAAATCGTGTGGATATGTCAGTGCGGTGAAATCGTTGATGACAAAGAAGAACCTCTGAGAGCATCAAGCTCGTAACCCATGCAATCCAAAAGCTGCTCTACTTTGTAGATGGAAGGTTCCTGTATCTTCCGCCGCTCGTAATTCTCTATGGTACTGGTGCCAACACCAGACAACGCAGAAAGTTCAGGTCTGGTGAGACCTGATTCTTTGCGTATCGACAGTAGAATCGTAGCCCAATGATCTGGTTTCTCTTCCCGGTTTCTCAACTATACCCCCACCTACACTGATGGTACTATACGAGGTTTCTCCTGAAAAAAACAAATACAATATTTTTCCTCAGTTAAGCCTTTGGGAAATTTGAGGACTTAAAATGATTTCTCAATGGGTTTTTTTAACACGCCAGGGGTTCCTGTGAAATAAATACAGGACAGCCCCGCTGTGTTTTCCAGCATCGCCGCCCATATATTATCCGGTGTAAGATAAACCTTCAAAATATTATCTTTATCTATAAACCCAGTGAAAACTATCTGTTCTGGTTTAAAAATAGATTTTGATTTATCTGACGGGGCGCATTGAACGGCTGTAGTTGTAAGCATGGTCGCAAAAAGGATTAAATGGCCAGGTCGTTTTTCATGCTCAACAAGAACGGGGTTTGCTATTGTTGTGGTTTGACACGCAATAATGAGAAGCGTTAGTAAAATTAAACTAATGCTTCGTCTCGTCATCAAACCCGTCAAGAATGTCTTCATATTTAACCTGTGTGTCTCCAGCTATAATCCCAAGAGTAACACTCAGGAGTCTGGATATTAGGTAACAAACCAATGGCATCCCCATAGTTTCAGCGCCTTTTTCAAGAGCTACTCGAAAAAGAGCAACTGTTACTGATTCAGTCTCGAGGTCCCCTTTATTTTCATCTACGAAAACGTGGGCGCGGCGGTAAAATTCCTCAATATTACTCATCGTGGATGCGCCACCACTTCTCTTATGTTAGCATACAGGGACAAGATTTCCTTGTCACTAGGAGAACCTGCTGCAACCTCAACGAGGAATGATATCTGCTGTGCCGGTGAGCGGTGGTTCTTCTCTGACATAGCCCATAACTTTTCCCATACAGGTATAGGGACAGCTACGCTTTTATATTTTTTAGTATCAGGCATCTAATAACTCCTTTTGAGTTGGTTTAATGGTCCATTGAACTGGACATTGAGCGTGGTCTATTTGTCTTGCCATATGTTCTGCTGTTACATTATTTTCTGCATGGTGAAGAGTTACGTTAGTACTATCGGCAGAAGAAAATGGCCATTGTTTTCCTCCCAGAGAAAGTCCTCTCATCATATGCACCCAGGGCAGTGGACCGTGGTTAATTAACGTATTGAAAGCTTTATCTACTCTACGTTCCCATTCGGGAGTACCAATCTTCCAGTATTTTCCACTTGAACCAAAGGCAAGTTTTCCAAAGCCTAGATCCTGTAAGCAGAGAAGATGGTCCATTGATTCAGATAAATGCCACACGACTGCTGCGCAATCTTTCCGTAGGGGCCACTCCTTGGCAAGGATAAGGTTAGCCTCTTCATCTCCATCTATGACATCCGGGGCCACTGCCCAGTGGGGGTGACCCAAGCGCGGTTCCACCCAAGCATAGAAATTCTCCCATTGGGCAGGGACTCCTCTGGTAAACAAGCTGAAGGCGCCATTGTCCCACATAACGCTCTGACCTATGCGTAAGCACACATCAGCATCACGGGGGTCGCCAAAAGAAACGCAAAAGTGTTTCCCTGCCATCCCCCATAGTTCTGATCGTGGGGTTAGAGGTGTACCGTGGTAATGGATCATCGTCTTTTAAGCATCCACCAAACAATCAGAGCACCCGCCATTTTGGCAATGGTCATTAAGATTGTATTAAGAATTGAAAAGTGACCGATCATGGCGAGGAAAACGCCGCTATCCAGCGGTGTTGAAACAATGCTCGAGATCAGGATGCGTTCAGCAAAAGGCTTCTTGGTCCATGTATAGATACCCCAGTCCGCTGATTCCGAAATCAGGAAAGCAGTAATCGAAGCCAAGGCAACGAAGGGATCTGCCATGAACCATGAAAGAATCCCAGCAACGAGCATGGCCCCTATAACTTTATGACCAATCTCACGTTGTGCAAAGTCACGGGCGACAAAGACAAGGCCAACTGCTAAAGAAAGTGGAGGAAACATTTCCCCAAAAACAGGGACCAGTGGAACGACACTGAAGCCAATGTTGATGGCAACAACTAATAGAACGTATGTGAAGGTCCACGGTTTAATGTAAGGATGTAAGTCTGTGCCATAAAATTGGTTTTTTTTTCCGGTCATTTCGGCTCCTCTGTGTTTGCGATAGAACTTTTTTCATATGATCTGGACAGAAAGTATAAGAAGATCCTTTTTCCACTGGTTCATGGCAAAAGCGTCTTTCTTCATCCAGCCATTTACAATATTTGAATACCCCCAGTTTATGCCAATCCCCAAATTTGGACGCTACGGTTGGGGGACTTTTTTTTGAGGAGTACTGAGTTCGACACAATCCCAATCGATGTAGCTTACCAGCGACAGCGGAACGATTGATCCCAAGTTCATGAGAAATTTCAAGAAAAGTTAACCCTTCCTCAAAAAGTTCTCTAAGCCTCATGGTTCTATCAAAGCTCCATCGGCTGGTATACTGGTTCATAATACCACCGCGAAAATCAGATAGAGAAAGCCGACTATAATAATTATACCTAACAGAAGTTGGAGAAGGGAACGTATCATCAATATCTCCTATTTTTTAGGGAAAGGTATAACCTCTCCGGGGGGACGAGGAAGAGGTTCAAAATCCTCCCAAGGGGGCAGATGCATATTGGGATGTGGACCCGGACCATTCCACTCAGCATCCCACCACTCATCGTGTATCAACCTTGAATCCGGATGAGTGATATCTTTTAATAAGTCATAACAATTTTGTAACGTTTTATATGGAAGAAAAACAGCTTCCCCCTCATCATTGGGGTTATCTTTATACCTTTCCATTATCTCTTCTGTAAGATTCCTTGCATCATAATAACCCCTTACCCAGCAATGAACCTTACGAGGCGGCGGTGTGTTCAATCCTTTCATGCCTACGCAAACCGAAATATAGACACGATCAAGTTTATCAGGGTTCCTATGCCAAGGGCGTATTATTAATCTATGGTTGGCGGAACGAACAGCACGTACTTCCCAATGATGAATGTCAGGTATTTTTTTAAATTCTTCTACAGAAACTGCACCACTGTTTACACGGCCAGGAAAATAAACATTAAATGCTTTGGAAACAGCCATCTCTCCCAAAGACCCCATCCTATCCTTAAAATTCTGTGCTTCAGGATCATACTTTTGGGTATTGTTTTCAGAGGTTGGGGCGAAACCTTGGCGCCTGGATTCAAATGTACGAGCGCGACCAATCACATCCGCTCTCTGTATTTCCCATTCATCTAAAGTTGCGAAGATAGGATATTGTAATTCTACTTTTGTAACAGACATATTATTCTCCAACTGATCGTTTTGCGTGGGATAAGCATCTCCATTCAGAGTGACCGCCTGACAACGGCAGAACTCCTTCAGGAAGTCTCATTTTTTTTCTATATTCCTCAATTTTATCAGGGTCGTTATTCGAGCAATATTTGTAAGGGGGTACAACCGAATCACTGTATTTAGTGACTGAATAAATATGGGAAGGTGGGCTATCCACTTTCGTTGACATATCCACCCCGTGTTCATCTTCAGCATAGACCCAATTACCCTTGGCTTGGGTCACAGGAACCTTTGAAATAAGGTATTGTCCGTTAGTAGAATGCGCCCAAGGTCCAAATATTATGTTGTTAGATACGCGATGCCATTTTGTCATCTTAACCACTCCTTAAATTCTTCGCCCATTACCTGACTGGCGATGTTGAGTTTGGCACGGAGAGACTTGACTATCTTTTCGTCAATAGTCCCTTCCGCAATTAAATCCACATAAGTAACAGTGTTCCGTTGGCCTATGCGGTGCGCCCGGTCTTCGCTCTGCATCCGCACAGCGAGATCGAAACTGTTTGAAAAGTAAATCACGTTCTGGGCAGCGGTCAGTGTTAACCCGTACCCTCCCGTCTGAGGGTTGCCCACAAAGAAGAGAGCGTCTCCGTTTTGAAATCTATTAACGGCTTCAACACGATCATCATCGGAAGTGTCACCAAAGTAATCAACCGCTTTTCCATCGCCGTATTTTTCAAGCAACGCTTTTGTAATGCGTTTCACGTCATAACGGAACCGCGCCCAGATGATGGTCTTACCTTCCATCTCATCAAGACAGGAGAGGAGTTCATCCAGCCGATTGTCTTTTATTTCCACCAGTTCGCCATAATCGGTTTTGGTATGGCCTGACAGAACTTGTTGCATTCTCAACAATTGGGTCATGACATTAGGAGCCGTCATAAATTCCCCATTATCCAGATTGGCTAATGCAAACTCCTTTAGTTCATTATAAATTCTGGATTGATCTGGGGTAAGTGGAATACTTCTTTGAACATAAACTTTCTCAGGCAAATCCAGGCATTCATCTTTTGTTATGCGGGAGGAGAACTTTTTCAGAAGTTCTGATAATCTCTCGAGATCTCGATAACCTACAACACGATTAAAAGTATGGGTGCCTACGCTACTTTTTTTCATGATGGCGTAGCGATACTGGAACTGGAAAAAGTTGTCCCCGCAATCCCCCAATAATGTCTTGTCCATAAACCTGCACTGCGCCCACAAATCCAGAGGTGATTGCGTCACAGGAAACCCTGTGAGGATGCGCCGATATTTGGCGAGTGACCCCAGCTTTATAAGCGTCTTGGTTCGCTTGGCCTTTGGACTCTTGATAGTAGTTGATTCGTCTACTGCTAAAAGGGAGGTGGAGCGTTGAAGAAGAGCCTCCAAATATTTTTTCCCTTTAGAAGTAGACAAGGCTTCGACGTTCATAAGAAAGATTTTGAGACCCCCTGAAGATTCCAGAAAATTTATAAGAGTTTCTTTGTTGGCTTTGGTATTGGCGGGGTTCCAGACAACGGTATTGGCATCAATTCTGTCAGGGAGATGCGCCGGAATTTCAAGGTTCGCCCAATTGCGGTAAACACCTTTTGGAGCAATTACAATAAGCGTGTTGATCTCTTTCTTTTCAAAAAGCATGGCGGCATTATCTATGCAAACCTTGGATTTTCCGGTTCCCATTTCCATGAGCCATGCCCAATTGGTCTGACTCCAAGATGTAGCCAGGACAGTAGCCTGGTGCTCGTAGGGGGGTGTCTTGAATGTGTAATCCATGAATGATGGGAGTATAGTACCATGATTTTATATTTGCAATACCGAAATAAGCTGCTATATTATTCAATACTTCAACTATGGGTTAAGTAGCGCACTTTTGAGTTAGGACCCTTAAACTGCGCGGTAAAGAGACCCTAGATGTTTTTTCTGGAATCTTCTTCATCTGGGGTCCCTTTACTAACCCGAAGTTTGGCAGGGAGTTTATAACTGGATGCTGTATCAGCAGTTATCAAGAACTACGAAGACCTTGCGTTCTCCTATGGTCATTTGATTGGGTTAAGTGCGGTAAGAGGCGCAAAATAAAGGGACCCTGGATGTTTTCTAGTCCTTTTCATCTGGGGTCCCTTTACTAACCCGAAGTTTAGGGAAGAAAATTTTATTAACTGGATTGCTGCTTTAGACAGCATCCAGATAGAAAGGAGAACTTAATGACTGTGTACGTTACACAGGAAAATCCCAAGGTCGATATCGTATCGGCAAATCAATGGGGTGATCTTGTTCCTCTCGCCTCTCCTTTCGATCAGATTCATATGAACCCCGGACGAGTTGTTTCGCTTCTCAGGCGAAAGCTCAAGGGGTTTTGTGATGATGATTGGTTATTGGCGATGGGAGACCCAGTCATAATCGGTATCGCATTCGCGGTGGCCGCAAATGCTAACCAAGGACGAGTTAACGTACTCAAGTGGGATAAGATGGAGAAGACTTATTATCCTGTGCGGGTAAGTGTCCGTGGCGGCATTGAAGAACTTTAAACCTGACGAGGAGATACGTTAATATGAACGAAGATGTTTTAGAGAGCATTAAAGCTGATGCAAGTGCTTTTGAAGGTCTTACTACTGAAGCCGGTGGAGAACTATCTGATCTTATTAGACAAGCGTTGTCTACGGAGAAAGCTTTTACCCAAGCAGAAGAAGCAGCAAAGACTTTAAAAAAGCAAGTGGATCGTTATCTGTTCGAACTAATCCCTGCAAAGATGCAGGAAGTTGGAATGGACAAGGTAGAAGTCGATGGGCATTCTGTTAGCCTTTCAACTTTTGTTTTTGGCACGTTGCCTAAAGACCCTTTACAGAGAGATGTAGCTTTTTCTCATTTGCGTGATATCGGCGCCTCTGATTTTATAAAGAATGAAATTAGCGTTTCATTTGGTGTCACTGAAGACAATCGCGCTAAGTCAATGCAACAGGATCTTGAAGAAAAGGGTTTTGATACGAGTGCCAAGACTTGGGTGGAACCCATGACGCTGAAGAAGCTTATTCGGGAGCGTGTGGAGAACCGTCAGGAAATTGATCTTGAGATTTTTAATGCGCACATTGGACAAAAAGCCAAGATAAAAGGAGCATGAACGATGGCTAAGAAAACGAATGGCGGATTATCCGCTGAACTAGAGAACGCCTTTGCCGAAGATTCCGGTAAGGGTTTTGAAGAAGTATCCACCTCAGATATGCAGGTTCCTTTTCTGAGGATAATTCAGTCCCTTTCCCCCCAAATTAACAAAAATGAACCGGACTTTATTGAGGGCGCCTCAGTGGGCGATGTCTTCAATACTGTGACCCAGAGATTTTGGGATGGTGAGGAAGGGGTGAGTGTTATTCCGGTCTACTTTCAAATGAAGTTTCTGGAATTTGTTCCCAGAGTGGACGGTGGTGGGTTTGTGGGGGAACTCGCAATCGAATCTAATGAAGTAAAACAGGCTGTGAGAGATCAATCCACCGGACTTGAAATTCTGGACAGTGGTAACGAGCTTGTCCGCACCGCTCAACACTACATCAAGATTATTCATGATGACGGCACCTTGGAAAGTGCCATTGTGGACATGAAAAAGACCCAAGTGAAGAAGTCCCGGATGTGGCTTTCGATGATGATGATGCAAAAGCTGAATGGAAAAACACTTCCGTCTTATGCCAACACGTACCGTCTTAAAACAGTCCCGGACGGCAACGATAAAGGGAAGTGGAATTCCTGGTCAATTTCCCTTGAGGGAGTGGTGCCAAGCATGGAAGCTTATACTGAGGCGAAGGAATGGAACCCTGCTGCATTGAACATCCTTCTCCCACCCGAAGAGTTAGTCCCTATTACGGATCAGTCGGCTGAAGACGTTCCATTTTAATTAAGGGAAGCCCCCGTTGAAAGGCGGGGGCAGTCTTCTATGAATCCGACTGAACGATTTATATCCCTTTTTAAAGGGTATAATGGAGCACATGGCCAAACCACGGTTATTGATAATCACCGTGAGGGTAAGAAAAAAGCCAAGAGCTTCATTGTCCGTGAACCGTTGACACTTGATCTGGTCCAAGATCATCTGGACGGTAAACTGGGAGTTGGCAGCATCCCCATCGATGAAACCAATTGCTGTTGGTTTGGGGCATTGGACATTGACGATTACAATCTCGACCTTGTCTCTTTATATAAGAAGGTAGAAAATTTAAAGCTTCCTTTGGTTCTTTGCAGATCCAAATCGGGGGGCGCCCACTTATTCCTGTTCATGTCTGAGAGCGTTGCGGCATCTGAAATCCGTGACAAACTTGCAGAGTTCGCATCAGCGTTAGGCTGGGGGACTTGTGAGATTTTTCCTAAACAGGAAGAAGTAATAGTAGAACGTGGGGATGTCGGAAATTTTATAAATCTCCCTTATTTTAATTCAAAGCATACGACACGGTACGGTCTTGATAAGAAGGGGGAAAGTCTTTCCCTTGAAGAGTTCCTTGATCGCGCAGAAAGTATGCGGCTTGATTTCAAAACATTGAAAGAATGCGTCATCGGAGTAGATGCTTCCGTCCTTCCGCACGGCCCCCCATGTCTTCAGCAAATAGCAGAGTTCGGGATACCAGAAGGGGGAAGGAATAATACCTTACTAAATGTAGGGGTCTATTTCAAAATGGTTGATCCGTCCAAGTGGAAACAGTTGTTGGAGAAAGCCAATCAGGACTATTGCAGTCCTCCTTTACCAGCTTCGGAAATAGTAACCATCCAAAAGCAGTTGGAGAAGAAAGATTATATCTACTCATGTAAGCAGGAACCTTTGCACAGTCATTGTAACCGTGCCTTATGCAGAACACGCAAGTATGGCATTAGCACCAGCCAAGGGGCGGCTACTCTTGGCGGATTAACCGTGGTGGAATCTGAACCTCCTGTCTGGTTTGTGGATGTGGACGGTTCTCGTCTGGAACTTGCAACCAAACAATTGCAGATGCAGGTGGAATTTCAGAGGGCGTGTATGGAACAGATGTACAAGATGCCTCCTAAAATGAAAGAGCCTGACTGGCGTGACCTGATAGACAAGCTACTGGAAACGGCTACACGTATTTCGGTGCCGGAAGAACTCACTCACAAGGGACAGTTCAACGAACTCCTTGAGATGTACTGTACTTCGAGGATCAAGGCACAAAGCCCGGAAGAACTTCTCACAGGCAAACCCTGGACTGATGAAGGCGTAACCTACTTCAAGCTTAGTGGTCTCCAGGAATTTCTGAAGCGCCACAACTTTGGTGCCTATACCCGTGGTCAGGTAACGGAAAGACTAAAGGAACTTAACAACGGTGATATGTCCAATAAGAGATATCGTTTTAAAGATAACAAGGATAAGTGGAAAGAAGTTCGGGTATGGTACGTCCCGGAAATGGACAAGGGGGAAGTGGATCTACCACCAGTGACCTTTGAGGAAGAGGAAGTCCCGTTTTGACAGACCCCATAACTTATCTGGGGCCACCGGGAACCGGCAAAACCCAAAACCTTTCCAACCTCATACGCAACTGCCTGGAGGACAACATCCCTCCTGAAAGAATTGCCTGTGTCTCCTTCACACGTAAGGCAGCACAAGAAAGCCGTGAACGAGTATGCAAGGACTGGGGTCTTGAAGAAGACAGTCTTCCTCATTTCCAGACGCTTCACGCCATGGCTTTTCGCAGTGGAGGATATAAGGTTGACAATGTTATGCGTGGCTCAGATTTAAAAACCTTGGGGAAGTCAGTAGGGCTTCTTTTTACGGAATCAAAGAAAAATGGTCTTGAAAGTGATTTTGATATCCTTGGGTTTTCCCAAGGGGATGTATATTTAAACATATATCAGCTCTCCCGTAGCCTTCGTATTTCGCTGGAAGAAAGTTACCGGCAGTCGGAAAACTATGACTTGTACTGGTCTGAATTAAACCGTCTGATAGATGCGTATCTAAATTACAAGAAGGTACGCCGGAAAATCGATTTCACTGATATGATTGAAAATTTTGTAGCAAGGGGAGAGGCACTTGATATAGATGCCTTGTTTGTGGATGAGGCGCAGGATTTATCTACCCTTCAGTGGGAGATGATTGATGTACTCCGTCTCACTCCTGAAGTTCAGGTTTTTACTGGCGATGATGACCAAGCCATTATGAATTTCCAGGGTGCAGACGTTAACGCTTTCTTAACGGCTACAGACAAGAAGCATGTTTTGACTCAGTCTTATAGACTCCCTCGTAGAGTGTGGGAGGAAGCACAGCGTATTGTGTCCCGTATTGAGGGAAGAGCACCCAAACAGTGGTCTCCTCGAGACGAAGAGGGTTCGGTTCATTATTACCAGAACTTTTGGGATGTTCCTTTTGATGAGGGAGAATGGTGCATTCTTGCGAGGACAAATTATATTGCTACAAAATACGCCAACAAACTAAGAGAAGAAGGGTGGGTCTACAGTCGTCATGGCCGTCCCAGCATTGATTCCAGAATATATGACGCCATCATTTCCTGGGAGAAACTGGCAAAAGGAGATCAGATTTCAATTGCTGAACTCAGAAGTGTGTACATGCAGATGACTTCCGGGGAGGATTATGTGAAAGGATTTGGTCCTCGTTGTCGTACCTTCCTTGATTCAAATCAGGAAGAACTTATTGATATTAATATGGCGGCTGATCGTTTTGGTTTAAGGTGGAAACTAGGTATCCGGTGGCATGAAGCATTGACCAAGATTGATATTGATACCAAGAACTATATACTTAACGCTTTAAGACGGGGGGACAATGTCAAACATCCAAGAATTAAAGTCAGTACCATTCACTCCATGAAAGGGGGTGAATGTGATAATGTTCTGGTGATACCGGAACTATCCTACGCAGCTTATAAAACGTACCTCCAAAACCCTTCCATAGAGCATAGGGTTTTTTATGTGGCAGTTACGAGGGCTAAACAATCCCTCCATATCATGGAACCTAACAGCGAGTTGTATTACGAGTTATGAAAATACCATCAAAAAATCTGGAAAAAGCTCAAATTCTTGTTTCAGGAGAACGGGGCGCCCAACACGGAGATTATGTCGAACTACATGAAAGGATATCCATTCTGTGGTCCACATATCTTGAAACCATTGTTACCCCAGAACAGGTAGCTTTCTGTATGGTTCTTCTTAAAGTGGCCAGGCAGGAAGTAGGTGGCAAAAACGACGATGACCTTGCAGATGCAGCGGCTTATACTGGAATTTGGGGGGATCTCATTTCTCATTACGATGAGAATCGCGGATGAAAGAAGACCTCTTTGACGAGTCAGTCTGGACACCTCCAGAGACACTACCTGATTTATCCCAGGAAAAAATAATAGCAATAGACGTGGAAACCCGCGACCCTAACCTCATTACCAAAGGACCAGGGTGGTCAAGGGACGATGGTCAATTAATCGGGATCGCCGTAGCGTCCTCCCAGTGGAACGCCTACCTTCCCATTGCCCATGAGGGCGGCGATAACATGTCAAAGCGGACGGTATGCGGTTGGCTACAGGATCAATTAAACCACAAAATGTCTGTGGTTTTTCATAACGCCCAGTACGATGTGGGGTGGTTGTTAACGAAAGGTATTGAAATTAAAGGACAAATACTCGACACCATGATTGCCGCACCGCTGCTCGATGAGAATAGATTCAGTTATTCCTTGAACGCCCTTGGAGGGACCTATCTGGGAGAACGTAAGCAAGAGGAGGATCTTAAACGGGCAGCAGGTCAGCATGGTGTAGACGCAAAAAAAGATATGTGGAAACTTCCAGCGTCACGGGTAGCTTTGTACGCTGAAACGGACGCACGTCTCACATTACGGTTGTGGGACGTTTTAAGCCGAAAGCTTAAAAAGGAAAATTGTGATAAAATATTTGAACTGGAGCTTGATCTTCTGCCCATTATATTTGAGATGAGGAAAAAAGGTGTACGGGTCGATGTAGAAAAAGCCCAAACGACCAAAGAGTTTCTTCAAAAGAAGGAGGATGCTCTTTTGAAGAAGATACATGACGAAACCAAAATTCACCTTGAACCATGGAACGCTACATCATTGGCGTCTGTCTTTGATGCGCTTGGCCTGGAATATCAGCGAACTCCAAAAACGGACGCTCCCAGCTTCACCAAGCATTTTCTTAAAGGACATTCTCACCCTGTTGCCAAAACAATTCTGGAAATCAGGGAGTACAACAAGGCCAACACTACCTTTGTTGATACGATACTCAATCATCAGTACAAAGGCCGTATTCATTGTCAGTTTAACCAGTTGCGCTCAGATGACGGTGGAACTGTGTCCGGGCGATTTTCATCAAGCCATCCTAATTTGCAGCAAGTTCCCTCTAAACATCCTGAAATAAAGGAAATGATCCGTGGTCTGTTCCTCCCAGAGGAAGATTGTAAATGGGGAGGCTTCGATTATAACGCACAGGAACCCAGGTGGCTCATGCACTATGCTTCCAAGACCCCGGAGGTAAGGGATAACGAAAAGGTTTTAGAAATAGTAGATCAGTACAAGAAGGCTAATTTTGACTTCCACCAGATGATAGCCGACATAGCTGATGTGGATCGTGACAGTGCCAAGACGATAAACTTGGGGATCATGTATGGGATGGGCATTGGGAAATTGGCCAATGTCATGGGGAATATTTCTTTTGAAGAAGCCAAGGAACTAAGAAACGACTATGACGAGAAGGTTCCGTTTATAAGAGCGATGGCATCTTCGGTTATGGAAGTAGCTTCTCGACGAAATGAAATCCGTACATTGCTAGGACGCAAGTGCCGGTTCCCTATGAGGGAGCTACGAGGATATAACAAGGATTCAAGTTCTTTGATCCATGCGGATAAACTTGAGGAAAGATGGCGGGGCATACTTGCCATCCCGGAAGAAGAACGTGAGAAAGGCTGGAAAAGTTTTGAACCAGACCGTTATCAGGTAGCCTTTACCTACAAGGCTTTGAACCGTTTGATACAGGCGTCCTCTGCCGATCAGACCAAAATGGCCATGAAGGTGTGTGCGGACCATGGTTACCTGCCCATGCTGACGGTTCATGACGAGCTTTGCTTTTCGATAAAGAATGAAGATCAGGTGAAAAAGATTAAGGACTTGATGGAAAATTGTATTCCTGATCTTCAGATACCATCAAGGATTGACGTTGGAATTGGAACTAATTGGGGAAATGCAAAATGATACTGGGACTTTTTTTAATTTTAAACGTGACGTTGTTCTATGAGGACAATAAAGAATTTTTTGATACCGCCGCGCAAGAGTATAAAGAGGGTGCCAGATGGCATAAGGTTGGACCAAGACCGCCAGACCCTACTGCTAAAGCTCTTACCCTGACACCACCTAATGGTGAACCGTACATTATCTGGAAGCTGAAGAAAAAATAGTTTTACCTAATTTAAAATGGGGCGCCCCAATCTACCCCCGAAAATATTCCTACATTTGGGGAATACCCCCCTTCTCCAGTTGGAGGTCCACTTTCTCCACGACTTGGGGCAATGCCTTCAATTGTCATTGAGGGTCCAACGGTGGGGTCAATACCCAGAAGACCTTTAGAGCTTCCCCTCCCTAATGCTTTCGCTAATGTGAAAGCGCGAGGATCAGAAGCAGAAATAACCGGCCCAAATCGTTGCTTGGGATCAATGGGCGGCAGGATATCTTCTTTTTTGGTAAAGGCACCCCCTAATAAAGTTCTTCCTAAACTTCCTAAGAGATTGGGGTTTCTTATACCGCCCCCTAATAAAGTTGGTTTATCCAATTCTCTTTGACGACCAAAATTAAACAAGCTTAAAGCCAGTTGGGCAAGTTTAACGGGAGGAGGAGTTGTGATTAACCCTAATAAATCTGCTCCCGTCATAACGTTACTGGCTAGAGGAAGCACTTTTTTTGCATTTATGTCGTCCAAAACTCCTTTTGCAGCTTCCTCTCTAATTGATGTCTGGAGGGGAGGAGATTTTTCATCAAACGCGAACCCTGCACCAGCCCCCGTTGGAAGTTTATTAGGGTCAATTTGTTGATCAGATAATTCCTCGTTTTCAAGACCAGATGGCCACTCAAAAAGTGGAATTTTTCCTGTGTCAGTTGAAGCACCACCAATAGAAAGAATTCCTTTTCCTTCTCCTAATGAGACTCCTTTCCCCCAAATATCAGTTCCTGGTATTTGAAGAGTAGAAATTCCTATTTGTGGTGGCCTACGGTCATCTTTGGCAGGGGGTGAAGGTTTTCTTTGTGGAATAGTGGTTAGTTCTTGTAGAGGCACATTGAAAATAGAAGCATTTATCTCATTTGCTTTTTTATCTATGTCTGCCCCTGAAATGCCATATTTCATCATGGCTTGTCTTACCCCTGAAACAAAAGCATTCCTTGTCCCCTGATGTTCTTTAGTAGCAAAAGGCTCAAACACCTGTTGTACGATTTGGAAAGTTGTAGTTGGATCAAAGCCATGTGGATGATGTTGTCTCCACCCTGCCAATGTTCTAGTTTGAGCCGCTTTATCTTCAGCAAGATAATTCGTGAAGAGTTCTTTCCTAGAAATAGCCATCAGGCGGTCTCCCCTTGACAGCATTCACCATGGGTGACGCACTTGCAATCGGCGCACTGGTAGTGTCCGTGGACAAACACCTTGGGTTTGTCGCAACCGCACTTAGGACAAATCTTCCCAATTTCGTCCGTCAAATCTTCTGGCGCTATTTCTGTTTCCACTTCCGACATAACTACAATGTATCCATCCGGAACGGGGTTGGCCTTCCTTGAAAAATTCCAGTATCAATTGATCGTAATCCAGATTGTCCATGACCCACCGGGCAACGTCCGTGTTGGGTATCTTCGGGATTTCAAAATCTACTGCTTCTCCTTTTACATGTTGCGACTTGTCAGATGAGCCTATGGCTTTATTCAGTTCCAAACATCGGAAGCCGCTCGAGGGGCTGAATGGGATTCCGTAGTGCTCTCTAACAGGTTCAAGTATATTCTCACATAACTCTTTCAGAGAGACCGTTTCACGATCCCCCGGTTTGTTGTAGATCCCCAGCCGTTCAGCGGTCTGGGACTTCGTCATTTCGTCAAAGCTGAAGTGCTTCGACAGCATCATTATGCATAGCCTCTCAACATTTTCTGTTGTTCAATTTCTCTTAAAACTTCCGCTCCTCTAGGAGGAATTTGGGGAGGAGGTTGTAACTGGCTTACTTGTTGAGAAACCTGATCAACTACAGGCTGTATTGCTTGTTGGCCTTGTTGTACTACAGGCGCTGCTTCTTGTTTCGCAGGTTCAATGATTTCTTCTGAAAGAATATCACCTCCTACCCCACTTGCGTAATAACCCATATCTACAAGTATGGTTCTGAGTGATCTGACAGCCGATTCCCGTGCCTTTTCCGCAGCAATATTTCTTTTACCAAGTTCAGCCCCACCCCTCATTGCTCTCTCCGCTTCATATGCTCTCAAACGAGGAGAAGACAGATATTTAAGGATGGGTTTGGATCGTAAAGCACGTGACAAAGCTATTATAGTAGCCGCACCAGACAAGGTAGCTATAGGATTAAGGATTAAGGCTGTTGAAAACCCAGCCGCGTAACCAGCCGCTGCAAGTCCTGTTTTCCCCTTTAATACGGAATCTGAAACTGCTTCTCCCGCTTTCGCTATCTTGTTTAAATCCACAACCGCTTCTTTGCCCAGTATTTTTTCTAAAGCACCTGCCTGGTTTAAATCCTTTATACTTTTCAGCCATGCTTGTCCAAAGGCCCCACTCTGCACAACATCAGAAGTTACTTTCCCGGTTGGGAAACCAGAAGATACAATTCTCTCCAAGACGAGATCCTTGAATCCCCCCGGAGAATCCAGCATTTCATCTCCTACCCGTGCTCTTAATGTATCGTAGTTTTTAGGGTTCTTCAAAACGTGGGTTACTAACTTATCCGCATCCAACGGACCCCCTCTAATAGCTCTCAAAAAAGCATCTTGTCCTTCTACCTCAGATTGTCTAATGACGTTTTTAAATGTATCCACTATTGTCCTTGCATCCTGGTTGGCTATATCCCCCGTGAACTCATTCAACTTTGCCGCACTATTTCGATCAAGGAGTTTAAGATCGTTCATAATTTGGCGGTATTGACCAGCTTCCTTGCCGAATAATTCGTTTTGTACTTTTGTTCCAAGAGAATCAAATGACTGCGCTAATGCCTTATAATTAGTTCCGTCATCCATGGGGTTAACTTTAATGACACTATCAAGCCAGTTCTTGGCCATAAGATTTCTATACCCTTCCCTGAACTGACCAGGTCTACCGGCGGCATTAGCCATCTCATCATACAGGGTTAGAGTTTCAGCAAAATCATTCTGGAGACGTAATCGAGTGGGGTCATCAGGTGCCATCCTTGCAAAGACTTCCGGCACTGTGAGTAAATTCTTTTCGGATTTGATCCCAGCTTTTTCTAGTGCCTTAGATCCTAACCCCGCATCGTCCAGTGCCTGGTTAACACCTGTTATATCCCCAGTACGAATTCGTTCACTTAGTCCGGCAAAAAACCCAGGGTTAGCCCTTCCAACCTCAATTATTTTATTGACATCTTTTCCACTAGGCGTAATAGCATCCAGTACGAATTTCAGAAGTTGGGGTTGGTTTGGTTGTACTACCTGTCCGACAATGGCGGTAAAATCCACCATGTTCTTGTCTTTTATAAGCTGATTGAGTTGTTGAATCATACCGGAATTAATTATTTCAGCGCCTTCTTGGTAATGTTTGTTAGCGGCTGAAAGTAAATCCAGACCTTCTCTGAAGTTAGACACTTCAGAAGGACTTCTGGCTGCTAAAGGAGGAACCTTTCCTCCTGGAAAAATATGAACACCCTCTTCCATTTCATAAGGTACAGGTCGTGCAGGAGCTTCTGCCGTTGCTTCTTTTGCAAATCGGCCACCAAGACCCCTTTCAAGTTCTTCAGCCAGATCTACTTCTTTCTTTTTTACAGCGGTATCTAAAGTATCCAGTAGCTTTTTTATGTTTGCTCCCGCCGTAGTTCCCAGTAAGTCAGGGTGGGCCTCAGTAGCACGAAGTGCTGATCGTAAAGCTGGAATATCTGATATGGATAAATCTGGCGTCTTTAAAATATGCTGGAATATGGCTCCGTTTAATTGTTCCCCTCCTCTTAATGGGTCTCCTTGTAAGACTTTTAATTGATCCTGTAAGGGACGTAAATTTACTGTTTCCCCTGTTAACAAGTCATCGGCATTACGGTAAAGCGTGTTCGACCGGGCAGTGAATAGTTTGGTTGCAAGTTCCATCCCCCGTTGAAACTCACTGGCAAGACCTTCAGACCCGGCAGTTGATCTTTCTAACACCTTGTTGATGGTATCGAACTCTTTTTCCAGAACATCCTTTAATTCTTTGTTAGCCTGTTTAATGGCCTGATCAGGATCGGCCATACTTTGAGCTAGTTTCGCTGCCATGCTATCAGCGGTATCTGCAATTAATTTTTTGGCTTCGTCGGTAGATATATCACCAAGTTGGTGCTTTTTAAGAACATCATTAACATACGCAACATTGCGTGAGACGGCTGCTTCGTTAGGGAAAATTGATTCCCAGATTGCCTGTGTTCTTCCCAGTATACTTTTCCCCGTGACCGTGATTGCCGGTAAGTTGGCGCCTTCGTCGATCATCTGTCTGAACATGGCGGCTGTTTCTTCCCGTGAAGCTTTGGTTGCGAGTCTGTTAGCCTTCCCCTCAGACATACCTTGGGCTATGTAATTTTCCTTGAGTTCTGCCACTCGAACAGGATCAGCGGGTGGGCCTTTTCCTCTTAAAGATCGTTTTATAAGCCACCCTGCACCACGGCCAAGACCTTCACCACCACCTTCTATTAAAGCCTGAAGCGCAACATCTTTTAATATATCGCCTGTGTCCTGTCGTTGTAGTCCTTCAAAGATATCCTCAAAAATAAATTCATCTACTGCTTTACCAGCGGCCCCTGCTAAAGCCACAAGCCCAATACCGGCAGGAGCACCCAATCCGGTAGCCGCGACACTGGCGCCTAATGCGGCCACCAAAGGAACTGTCTCTCTTCCCAGAAAACCAGATACATCCTGCCAACTAAGACCGGGTTCATTAAAACGAATTGTCCCTGATTGAGGAAGACCGTATTTCTCTTTTATGTCTTCGGTTATGGTATCGAGGTTAAGTACAAAATCATCTGCGCCTACCTTGGTGACACCTTCTTCTCCGAAGACTGAAACAAGACGAGCCTGACGTTCTTCATCAGTATCTCCACGACCAACAAAGTACTGGAGACCTAAGTCCTTAACCTCTCCCTCATGAGTTGTTTTAACTTCTTCTATTTCTTCTTGATCAACACCCTTGGAACCACGTGCTGCAATTTCTTCAAAAGACAATGTAGAGTAATCAACTTCACCTTCTTCAAATAATTCAGGATTCTTCTGGCGCAGAACCGTGACCGACTGCTTAATCTGATCTTCACTAGCGTCTTCAAAATCTATGACATCACCAGAAGGGAACTCTATTTGGGTCATCCAAAAATACCTTTTTTATTAAAAGAACCAAATTCACTTAACTTCCGTACTTTTCCTTTTGACCCAATGCCTTTTTTTGTCCCTAGTATATGTCTCCCAGTACCTCTTAAAACATCCGCATACGTTTTCGCTCCTCCAGGAACGGTTAAAGTCCCTACCGTTTCTACTATTCGATTCATTTCAGCCGCACCTAATCTTTCGTCATTGTCCAATGTCGTCCATAACTGTTTAATTTTTTGTTTTAAAACATCAGGATCTTTAAAAGTTGGGTCCCATAAATAATCTGCAAAAACACCAGCAATGTCATCAGCGCGAGTTCTATCGGGGGTCGAAATAGTTCTATTAGATTCTCCTAATATAGCTGTAATTTTTTTCGCAATAACTTGAGAAACTCTACTAATATATTTCTCACGTGCTTCACCTTTTTTTGAAAATTGATCATCTTTCATATTAAAAGCATTTTTAAGACGATTCCAGCTAGTGGCCATAACGCCCTGTGCGCCAGTAATAGATATGTTCGGATCCCATAAACTTTCTATTGCGGGTCCTAATAGATTCTTACTTTGCACAGAATCCAGAACCTTTTGAGCATTTTGCGTATATTCTTTTCCAACGCTTACCCACTTACTGGTTATTTCGCCTTTACCTATAAGTTTTGCTTGAGCATCAATTAAAGCTTTAGTAGCTTTAACCCCATCTATGTAATTCTTATATGGGTCTTTTGTTGCTAAGTATCCTTTAGGAACGTTACCAGAACGAAGATCAGCTTTGGTAATAGTCTTTTGATCTCCGGTTTCAGGGTTCATTACATAGACTAAGTCCTTTTCTTTCCTTTCAAAATCCAGCATTCTAGTTCTATCGGCATTAGTTCTCTCTAATGCATACTTAGCAGCGGATAATCCTGTTTGTTGATCGTAGGCACGTCTTGCTTTCTTGTCGGCTATAAACTCTTTAGATATTCCTTTTAAGCCTTCCGCGATATTTTTTATTGCGTTAGGGCTTTGACCCGCCATAACCTTTAGACCAGCTTCCATGATGGTGAAGCCTTTTTCTTCTTCGCTCATGCCTTCGTATTTCGGGAGAGCTTCCTTGAACTCTTGTATATACTGGTCTTTGGTTTTTGCGGGAGCGCCAGGAGGATTTTGCTTTGCGAAAGTTTCCTCAACTACGGCGGCGGCGGGTGGGAGTTGGTCCCCAGCAACAATATCAGCTTTTTGCTCACCCGCTGCTGCTTCTACATGCGCCACTACTGTCCCAGCATCAGCACCACCAGCGGGTCCTGTACCGTCTTCTGTAGTAACTTTTTCTGTTTCTGTGGTAGTAATAACCTCATCAGGTTTTTTCTTTACTTGTACTTCTGGTGCTTGTGCGGCTTCTTCTTCAGCTAACTTACGTGCCTCTTCAATGTCACCTTCAATGACTCCCGGAAGTGAACTTAACGGACCAGTACTAAAACCCGGATCATCAGGAGGAGGATCATACTCAGACGCTTGTACAGTTTCAGTAACAGTCTCAGCATCTTGCGCTTGAGCATCGGCTATTTTCTGTTCATCAATTCTTATTTGACGACCTAACAGGTCTTTAGAGCCAACCATTCCTTCAGGGGCATCAGGAAGACTTGCATGGAATTTTTTAACTTCGTCCATTGTCATATCGGCTGGGTTGACCCCGGTTTGCATATATATATCTAGAGCGGAAACAGCATCAGGGTCTCCTTCTTCAGGAACTGGAGCTAACATATCTGCCCTTAAATCCTCTTCCGTAAAGAACTCTGGCTTCATGTCATGTCTTCCTGGCTGATTATAACTTCTTTGGGTTTGTAATTGTTGAGTTATAGGCACTTCTGAAGCCGCTACTTCCCAAGCTGAAGGTGGCGCTTTCGTTTCCTCGACTATCTCCGAAACACGGGGTCGTATGGCAGTTTTTCGGGGTTCTCCTAAATCAAATATTCGTCCTATACCTCCAAACTTGTCGTCTGGAACAGGGGCTTCGGCAGGGGCTTGGAAATCTTCAAGGAACGGTTCCCTACCGCTTATGAGACCATATCTCACGGCAAGTGCTCTGATTTGTTCTGGACTTAAACCTATCGTCTCAAGACCCGGAACCACACTTTCGAGAGTTCTAGAAAGAGCATCTTTAAGGCTGATTGTGTCTGATCTGATAAAGGGTAAATCTGGATGCGACCATTTAGGAGACATGGGGCGACTTGGGTATTTATGAAATCCACCATGCCGGAATCTTGCAACCCCTCCATTGGCCATGGACATACCAACATTCCCATTGGGAGATTGCTGAGTGTTGACTGTCTCAATCAACGGGGCAGATGAACTAAGTATACCAGCCGCCATCGGGGTCTGGGTCACAGGGGGAAGCATCCCCCCATTCGCAAACATGGGGCGCCGTGCAAGAACTGATCTGATGGTACGGTTTCTCATCAAGAAGTCCTCGTTCCAAATAATGCCCCAAACGGATTGCCCAGTGCTTTGTTGGCACCCAGTCCTGCAATCCCGGCGCCAACCGCCTGTGAAAGCGGACTTGGAGACGGTGCTACAGTTGTGCCTAGGGTACTGGTCGCTGATCCAATGGACGGTTTGAAGATGTCACTGGTGAAGCCGATCCTCTGGAAGGGTTCAAAGGATTGCTGTAACTGAGTCTGACGTGCTGCATCGAGTTCTCGTTGCGCCTGTGTCTGTGCCAAGGCACCCAGTTGAGTCTGCAACTGCGCCTGTTGTCCAAGGAGGTTCTGTCCCTGACCAGCTAGATTGGCCTGTAGTGCGCCGAATTGTCCTATCCCTGCGCCAAGGCGTGTAGCTTCCTGACTTTGCGTCTGTCCTATCCCAGCCAAGAGTTGTGCCACTCCTTGTTGTCGGCGTTGCTGGTTCTCAAACGCCGTCTGGGAGGCGTTCTGTGCCTGGTTGAAGTTGCGTGACAGATCCTCAAATATGCGGCGACTCTGGATTTCACTGAGGTTCCGTTGAAGTTCCGATAACTGGAGGTCACCGCGACCTCCTCCTAAAGCTCCAGCACCGACTTGTTGCGCCCTGATCTGATTCGCTGCAATATCACCTTGCCGTGATAGCTCTTCAAGGGCCTGTTGGGTGACCATCTGTTGATAGGGGTCCATGAAAGGCTGAAGAGTTTCCGTGGTCGGTGTAAAGGCGCCCGTGGTTCCTGTTGCCTGTTCCGCTGCCTGAGAGAAAAGTTCAGGAACACCAGCCGCTCTTTCCTGAAGGGTTCCCAGACCTTGGCCAATGGTTTCCGCACCAGTGGTAAGGAAGGGCTGGAACTGTCCAATACCTTGTCCAGCGGCTATCCCCTGTTGCGTGAGAGGATCGAGTCCTGCAACCTGAATGGCTGGAATATCAACGGGAGCTTCTCCCCGTGCGAAAGCCTGTTCAAGAATACGCTTCTGGAAATCCTCGAGGAACGGTGCCTGTCGAATAACACTACTGGATGTTGTTGTCTCGGCCATTATGCTCTTCCTTCAAAACCGTGCATTATGTCATACATTCTGGCGGCACCTAGATCACGGTTCCCGTTACCGGCATTACGCACTGCCTTCGCTGTCATCACAAATTCCCCATCCGACAATAGCGCCGGTATGCTGTCAGATCTTCCCGTTCCGGGGCCTGAGATTTCTCCTCCTCCTGCCGCCATCAGGTTCGGAAGCTGTAGTCCTGTCGCCTGATTAGCAAGAGGAGCTATCCCTCCAAGTCTTGCTTGGGAAGCACCAGCCTGTCCAGGAGTAACTCCCGTTATAGAGGCCAATTGCTGACGGGTGTACTGAAGAGGACCATACCACTGATCTCTCAAGCTTTGTCCGGCGGCACTTGCCCTTTGTTCCGCTGTCATCGCTATGTACTGTTGGTAAGCTGATCTTTGGGGATCAGTAAGTTTGGCAAGTTCTTCCTCTGATGGTGGTTTATCATCAGCGAAAGCTGCAGTAAGAGCCGCTGGTGCTAACGCCGCTGCTGTCGGTCCAAGGAATTCAGGTGTTTGCATCTTTTCCCAGAAGCTTAAATCTGGTTTTTTCGCTGCTGCTTGGACCCATTTTCCGTTTGGAAGCTGGATGAATCGTTGCTTAGACCCAGGATCAATATATTCACCAAGTGTTCTCCCTATTCCTGATTGACCTGATGGACTCATAAAACGAGCACTTTGTTGCATAGCTTCTGCACTCATCTCTGGGGGTAAGTGTCCCATGCTTTTTCCATAGGCAGGAGCATCTGTAAAAGTTTGCTGATGCGCCCAACTTCTAGGAACCATGACATTTTGACCATCTGATAAAGTAACCATCTGTCCCTGTTGCCCTGAAGCTTGTTGAACTACTCCTCCTCCAGGAAGAGCGGCGGTTGCCGCACCTGGCATTTGAAACTTAGGATCATATTGTGGGAAAAAGTCTCCTTGGTAACCTTGTCCAAAAATACCTTGTTGCAGAGGATTAGCCATTCCCTCCGCGCCAAAAAGTCCACCAACGGCTTGGACAGGCGACATAAGTCCTTTCCCAGCACCACTAAAGAATCCTCCGATTCCTTCTCCAGCCTTGGCACCTTGAAAACCCTGGATACCTCCCATCAATCCTTGAGCACCCCAAGCCATAGCACCTGTCGTCAGGGCATCCTTCCATGATCCTCCTGCAAGTTTGGTGCCTAACGCTGATCCAATAATTCCTCCGAAACCCGGAGCTATTATGTTACCGACAACACCTAATGCCACTGGAGCAACCTTCTTGAAAACTTTCTTGATGGCCTTGAATATCTTCTTGAAGAAGAATTCAGGCTGTCCTGTAACCGGGTTTATGGAATTCAGGGTGTTGCCTACCACATAACGGTTAGGGTCTTCGATCCCCATGGCCCTCATCTGGCCGAATAATTCATTTTTCAATTGCGGGTTGGCATCCAGAATTTCCCCCGGCACCACGGTCTCGCCTTCTGCTGCATGGACCATGTAACTGTCACCGTAACGCCCTAACGTAGCAAGGCCACTCGCTAAAGCTTGGGCAGTGGGTTCTCCGTTAAGTTTCGGGGAGGTGTTAATCATCAGGATACCTCAAGCACACTGGCAAAAACATAAATTTTTGAAGCTACATCGCAGTTAAGTATGAGCGTATCACTGTCTTCTAATACAAAAGGACCAGTGAGAGACGTTTGCACGACAGTTGCAAGACTGATCTTTTCCAGCGTAACTGTCACGGAAGCAGAACTGTCCGTTATCTTAGGGTAAATAACTATAGTTCCACTATGACTATTATACAAATTAATGTTCTTGATTATGGCTTCAGTAGCCGTGGGACACGTATATATTGTGACATCTCCCGTGGAGCCAACTAAACTTCCTATGTTTTTGTATGCAGTTGCCATTATTCCATAAACCAAGCAATCCCGTTTGTGTCATCTTTACCGCTCACCATTACGGGAAAATCCAGTTTAGTTAACGCTATCTCAATATCACGCATTATACGTGTGAAATCATCCGGATCATATTCATCAGGGACATTCGGAAGACTGTGGTTTAATAATAGAGCCATTATCGCCTACCATCTGGACGCACATCCAATCTTAAATCTCCCAAAGTCCACGCAAGATCAGTGGTTGAACTTTCCACTCTCAGAGCTGCCTGACGAGCACGTGCTCTTAAAAAAGCTTGTTGGGTTGTTGCGGTCACCGTATTCGTTGAATTCGTATTGTAAGAATCCCCCGGAAAATTCCTTGTTTTGATGACATAATCTACGGACCCGGAAGAATCTACACTTGTATCTGTAATGGAAATGTCAGGTATAAGCCTGTTTAAGAACAAGAATTGATCCCCGTCCGGGGCTAAATCAAAATCTGATGATTGAATATAAGAAGCCATAGCCGAGCCATCGGCATTTTCGCCTTTTTCATGGATGTAAACATAATTTGTGCTGTTTGCTCTGCCAACGGCACGTGGATTATCATGTATGCCGTAATCAACCCATGCAGTACGGGATAGAGAACCAATATCCCACGTATTCTCTGAAAAATTAAATTTAGCGTAACGATCTATTTCGTCAGCACCAGAAGAAACATAAAACCAGAACACTTCGTCAAACATCTTGTTTGAACCAGCAAAGAATTTAAAGCCCTGTTCCAGGTTTATATCGTCAAAAACATATCTTAATACGGTGCAAGGTATGATTTGTACACGTCCGGTATAAACATAGAAGTTTTCTCTATCGACCCAAAAAATCTTGTCGCCTACAGTCGCAACTGCATTTGGCCCTAAAATAGAAACGTTATTGGCTAGTAAGGTAAAACTAAAAGTAAAAGGAGGTCCGGTAAATCTCATCGAATATAAAGAGGTATCTGTCCAAATGAGCATCTCTTCGCGGGTTTTTTGTGCCGATATGATTTCTGAACCACTTGAAATTCGTTGACTTCCCGCTGTGTTGGTAGCTGTCGGGGTCCAGTCAAAGGGATCTTCCTGATCCGACCATCTGACCATTAAAAGATCCTGTGTCGTTTCCCCAAGAGGATTGCATCCAAAACAAACCAGATGCCTGTCCGCGCCAGATACCATAATGCGCCGTGTTAGAGTGGGCGCATCAGACGCTCCTGTTTGTGATGCAAGAGTAGTAGCTCTGGCACCAAGACCAAGAGTCTTGTCCCAATAGTAAGGAGCATCGTCCAGAACAGCGAAAGCTAAATCTTCCCCCCAGTTATCTTGAGACCATAACCGTAATTGCTGAGAAGATGTTATAGAAGAAGCGCCACCCCACGACACGAAATCATTGGCCTCTTTAACAATGGTGGCATCGCTATGACCTACTGCTGTCGTACCACGCACTCCGCGCACCACACCCGCATCTAATGTTTGAGACGTTTTACCCGTATACTGGATCAGTTCATCTTCAATTAATATCAAGCCAACAAAAGTAACAGCCGCCCCACTCGTAGAAGCCGCCGCCGTTGTACCATCCGTACCACGGGTTAAATTCACTAAAGTATTACTGGATTTACTCGCATAACGTATGTTCTCACTTCCAATTGTGACCGTACCTATGCTAGGGAAACCCGAAGCATCGGCTAAAGGAACAGTGTCACTTACTATAGACAAATTAGAGGTTGTGGTACTTGCAGCAACTTCAAAATCAGTTGCGCTCGTTAGAATTATCGAAGTGGCGGAATCTGAAATAAGACCATTTAGAGTAGTTTGGGAGTAAACTGCCGTTATACCACCATAAAAAGCAGCCCCAAAACCAGTCCCGTCAACACTAATATCAAGGCCGGAATTGACTTGATAATAAGCTATGGGAGTTCCGCCACCCGCCGTGGAACCAGATGAAGCACTCCCTCCCGTATCAATTGTATAACTGTTAACGTCAACCACAGTTATTTGATGTTCCGTATTTAATTGAGCAGCGGTGATACCATCCGTTGTAGTAGCCCCAGTAAATGTTACAAAATCCCCCGTGACAGCCCCGTTACTAGGATCAGTAACGGTTACAACCCCACTTCCTGCTGTGCCAGTGGTGAAAGGATTAGATGAAAGGGTAGCTGTTCTACGGATAGGGGTTATATCATAATAGGAGCCGCCCTCTTCTATGTAGAATTTGCTCTCAGTGCCGACACCCATGTACTTTGAGCCATCAAGAGCAGCCCACGTATGAAGAGATCGTCCTATACCCTCTATTAAATTACTGCTTAATCTATCCCAGCCGCCCATTTTTTCAGGGTGACCTTTACGAAACCTGATTAAATCAGAATCAAACCATCTATTCTCATTAGAATAAGCAGTGGTTTCTTTATTAACACCAGGGTTAAATTGTATCTTTGCTAGTGGCATAAGATATTACCCCACAAACTTTAATCAACTATTTTAAGCATAGCCACTTTTAAGCTTCACCAAAAGAAGCTACACAAAGGGATCTTTGAGTAGGACTTCCACTTGGAGAAACTGAGACTGTTAGACCAGTTGACCCACTTGCAAAGAAATCTGATCCACCAGAACCAGAACCATTTCCAACCCTATCAAAATCTTCTGTTAATCCTGTCCATGTAGCTGTACTTGAAGTCCAAGCTGTAAAAATACCTACACAACAACCCGGATTTGGAACATCAATAGTTCCAGTTGCGGTGGCAGCTGTAGATGTAAATGAATCACTAACAGTAGCACTACCGGAAAGCATTTCCCAAACTCCTACATCTACTCTAGCACCGCTTCCTTTAAAAGTTACAACAAGATCTCCAGATGTAGCAGTTGTTTGAACTATCTGTATACATGTTCCTCCATCATTATTTGGTGATCCTATTCTCATAAGATCAGTACATGTTGTACCATCAACTGTTGTTGTAGGATACCATCTGGCTGGAAAAGGACGAGATCCTCCACTAGATACTCCTATAATAACATGTTTAAAATCACTACTATCACTTCCAAAACTAACGTCTGAAAAAGTATATGCTGTAGCCGTAGAGTCAGAATAGTGACTGCCTATGAATGTTAAACCAAAGTCTGGTGCTCCTGCGCGATTGGCGAAGGTTGGGAAAAACAGGAAACTCATTTTTTTGGGTACTTTTCTTTAATGGCTTGTCTCTCTACTTCAAGAGCAGTAACAGCATCAGACCGATCTTCGACAATTTTTTCCCATAATGCGACAATCAGATGTTGAAGTGAGGGATATTCCATCTCCCTTAACTCTCCATAGCTGTATGAAATATCCTCAAGTATATGTGAGCGGACCATTACACCATCGACCAATTCCTCAGATACTCCAGTGCTCGTTTTTCCAGAAGGAACTGACCCTTCTTTTGTTAATCGGGCATAGCCAATTGCATTGAGTTCTTCCGCTGACCACCTCTCAAAAATTTGTTTCGGATGGGTAATCCCACTGTCCAGTTTAATATCTTTATTAACACGAAACTCTTCTGCAACAGTATTGTCTGAGTTTAACTTCACAGCTTTTTCCATTATTGTCTCCTATGCCAGATCTGCAGAATATGTGACACAGACATTCGTGCCATCTCGACAGTAGTAACCAATTATGTACTCACCAGCCTCACTTAAAGTACTGGCACAATCGCTATCTGCATCGATTTCAGAACCTAGGCTGATCGTATGTCCTGAACCGTTTGACAAATAGATCATCCCGCCTTGACCACTGGTCTCATTGGTAAATTCCAAAGTGTCAGTACCGCTTGGGGTCCAGTTAAAATTATTTGCTGCATCCATATCAAATGAGCCATCGTTGTCGGTTGTCGGTGTTCCCCGTTGCGATCCTGTCCAAGCCTGATCAGCCGATAACTGGGGAGCCAAATCGAGTATGCCCTGCACAGTATCGCGCTTGGTATAACTACTGTCAGTCGCATCTCCAAAAATAACACTATCGCCAGTAGCTACTGTTACTTCAGTAAAGTCCGGTATAAGGGCGTCTTTTAATTTCGTTTCGTCTACAGCATTGTTAGCTATATTCGCCGTAGGTAATTCTCCAGTGACGTTGGCAGTAAGATCACAGTAGGTCGTTGAAGTGCTGTTTGTACCGCCATTGGCTATCGGTAATGTTCCAGTTACTCCGGCGGTTAAACTAACTTGTCCGTAAGCTACATCAGTTCCATCACTTAAAAGAGCAGTGTTTGCACTCCCAACAGCTAAACGAGAAGTTAAATTAGAAGCATTACGGACAACTATGTCTCCTCTAGTAGTTAAAGATTCTACCAGAGCTGCCGCTACCACTGCGCCACTTCCTGCACCATCACAATAAACAAGGGCGCTTGTGCCATTAGCTACGGTATAGTCAGCTCCAGACCCCTGCGAAATAATAGTAGTATAGGGGCCACTGGAACCTGAATCGGTTGTAGCATTTATAAAAATAAAATAAGCAGAGGTGGTATTAGGAGCAATAGTAACAGTACAATTTTGGCTCAAGGCTCCTGTAAATTTAATTACACGGTACATTCCATCTTGAAGGTTTTCAGTACCAGTACCCGGAGAAGCTTCTCGTACCGTAAGAGTAGCTGTAGAAGCATCCGACAACGCAACAGCCTTAAAAGCCGTTATTCTATCTAAAATATCAAAGTTAAAATTAGTCGTTGTCCCCCATGTTCCGGATTGTTCGCCAGTGGCAATTTCCTCGAAACCATAATTCGTTGTAAAAGTTGATGGCATTATTTTTCTCCTACGCCGCTATTGGTAACCAATTGGGAGTTTGCGAAGCATCTATGGAACTCCAAACCATAGGAGTGCTAACTGATCCAATTGCTTCTACTCCAGTAACAGTAAACGAAACTCCTTTTCCTATCGATCCTGTGACAGCGGCTGCTTCTACCCCTGTCACACTTATAGTGGAAGAAGCAAGAACAGTTTCAGAACCTGTAGTTCCGGCTGCTTCTACCCCCGTTACTGCGATAGCAGTAACAGAGATAATACTGACAGTTCCTATTGCACTTGCGGCTGAAACTCCAGTTGCTGAAATGGTAACTGGAATTACCACCGTTTCGGAACCTATGGCCCCGGCTGCTTCTACTCCAGTTTCTACGACAACGGAGGGATCACCCCAAACACCGTCGCCCCAAGTAGATCTCCCCCATCCTGTTATAAGATCCGCTAGGAAAATAATATTTCCAGTAGATCCAGTTGCTCCAACTCCTGTTACTGAAGCAGTATCCCCAAGAGAAACCGATTCACTTCCTATTGCCCCAGTGGCCTCAACCCCAGTGGCTGAAATAGTAATAGCCGCTGAAACCGATTCACTTCCTATTGCCCCAGTGGCCTCAACCCCAGTGGCTGAAATAGTAACAGATACACCTGGAGTAACGGTTCCTATTCCACTAGCAGCCTCTACTCCCGTTTCAGAGAGTACACTGGATGTTAGGATGGTTTCAGATCCTAACGCCCCAGCAGCCTCTACTCCGGTTGCTTCAACTGGTGCAGGACTTCCCCACGTACCACTTTCCCAAGTGCCACGCCCCCATCCAGTTAGCGCAGCCACAGCATAATCCTTATGCTATACGAATAATAGCATTATTGGCATCGTTAGCAGGATATTGAATAGTAAAATCACCCGCACTTGATGATTTATCACCTCCAAAATCTAACACACAAACACTGGGGTTAGCCGCGTGAGTTACATCGCCGCCGGTTCCAGCAGTACTCAACGTAGAGTTATAAATAACAGCAACCCTAGCACTTGAAATTGTAGATGTAGACCAAGTTGTATCAGCAAAATCCAGAAATGCTGTTGGGACGCTGCTACTATTATCGGATAAACCCAAAGTTACACTTGCCAACGCTTCTCCTCCAGCCGAATAAGCCGTTCCGCTTACTTCATTAGTAGCGGTGTACTGAGTCAGATCTTCATTTGCATCGGTGCGGCTGGATGTGAACATCGCAACCTTAAATGTATCTGCTGCAATAACACTTGAGTTAAGTCGTGAATGAGACATCCAGAAATGAATTCCGGCGGTTATCTCTTTCTTATATGAGCCGCACATTGCTTGGTTAATCGCCATCTTAAAGCCTCCTTATAATCTCTGCAATGTCATTGTGGCCTTGTTTTTTCATCAAGGCCCAAATAGTAGTTCGTTCACTCTTTGCCATACTATGCATATAATAAATCAATACTTCTCTCAACTTGTCTTTATGAGCAATAGCTTGATCCCGTATTGCAGGAGGCGCCGTCTCATTTACTTGCATAATCCTGTTTAATGCCATGTCAGCAATTTGTTCAGGACTATGTCCTCCGTCTGTTGAAGTAAAAACAGAAACTGTCCCTAGACCTCCTTCCCCATGAGCTTGTAACATTACGCCACTTCTCTTCTTACTTTATCATATCTATATTGGTCTCGAGTATCTTCTCCTTCGCCAAGATTTTTCAGCCATTGTATCGCTTCCTGGTAACGACCATTATAAACATTGAGTAATTGCTCGTCGCCTTTCATGAAAGTGTATGCTTCCACTAAAGACCCATATAAAAGGGCAAGGTCTGCATTATCACCTAACCAACTTGTTCCATCAGCAGTTTCACTAATTGAAGGTGGTCTATAAAAATAATGTAATTCCACTGCATAGGATTCATCTGGAGTGGGGGCTAATAAAAATGTAAGATCATCCCACGTAGCATAATATTTAGGCGCCCCTGTCGTAGCAGGATTAGGAGTATAGTCCTGTAAAAAAGTAACATGTTTGTAAAGCAAAAATTCATTACTTGAAGAATTAACAATGCTTAAAGAAAAAGGTGAGAGAAAATCAGTGGGCTTTGTTAAAAATTTATTAGAAGCTGATGCAGAACCAGCGGTGTTCTTCCGAAAAACAGATAATTGACACTCTTTTAAAATACGTTCTTCAGCATTTAAAATAAAACGTGATAACTGACTTACAAAAGTAGTTTCTGTATTCTGGGCATAGTCCTGAATTGCTGTTTTAAGAGTTGTAAATGTATATGCCATTTTATGGACTCACTGTTACTGGACCGGCAGAAGCAAACGTGCCTCCTCCTTTTACACTGCCAACACTAGCTGTTTCACTCGATCCACTATCACTTACATCAAAACTAAACTGGTTGTCGTTTACTTTTGTGATGGAATAACCAGTACTGTATTGTATAGCAGAGGCAGTAAATCCGTCAAAATTCGATACATTTCTAAAACGAACAAGATCCCCCGTGCTTCTTCCATGGACTGGTTGCGTCACAGTTATAACACTTGACCCGGAATCACCTGTCAAAAAAGAATCAAAAGCCAAAAGGACTTCCACCGCCGGTTCCGTCCGGTCTGGTCGTGCAAAGCGTAATGCTTGAGGGTCCGCAACTACATGACGAGGCATAAGTTGGGGTTGTTTGCTTTCATATTCATCTCTTCCTACCAAAGCCCCAGTCCATTCCATAATCATGTTTCTCATTCTATAGGCGCGACCTGAACGGTCTGAAATCCCAAGAGCATGTTTCCCGGCAGCGTATCTAGGCATTATGTAAGACTCAACGATGCGTATGTTGGAACCAAACGAAGAGCAGTTCTTTCCCCATCTTCTGATGCCGCTCTCTGAAATTCTTCTTCATAAATATCTTTTAAGATACCTATTCTGTTAGGAGCTTTCTTAACAGAAATATAATAAGCCAACCCAGCGGTTAAACAGGGCAAAAATCGGAAAGGAATATCAGCGGTATTCACTCCAGCATCTGCGTCCTGCATCCGTTTAACACGGTAATAAATCACTTGATCCGTGGAATTCTCAGGAGTTGGCCAAATAGTTATAGTAGGGGTTATGAGACGATCTACATAATACTGAGAAGCTCTTCCCTGAGTAGTCTTATTGGGAGTATTCAAGTAGTCGGATCTGTTAATCCGGGTTATGCCTATGTCTGAACTGTCGCGTCTTACCACCACTTCCAGTACATCTACCGTAGCTTGTACATCAGTCAGGTCAGGCACCGCTGAAATCGTAGTAGTAGCGGCACTTGAAGACCCCGTGATGGTCTCTCCTGAAGTAAAAGTTCCACTGGGAACCGTAATTGTCATTGAAGTAGAATCAGGCTTCGTAATGATCTCTGCTGTTACTGCACTTGTCCCACCCGTGATGGTCTCTCCCACACTGAAGGAGGTAGAAGCCGCAACAGATAAAGTAATAGTGCCTACAGGATAAGTGGAAATAGATGAAGTAGAAGAAAGCTGGGCAACTGTCTGATTGATTTCATCAATTGTCCATAAATTTAATCCTCTATTTGCCCATTCAGCAAAAAGAATATTTAAGGACCTTCTGGCTGTAGCTGCATCGTATCCTGTACGAAGTTCCAGGCCACATCTTTCAAAGGCTTCCTCTGTAATGTCGGCCATATTAAGATTAAAATCAACCGATCCAGAAGTTGCCATATTACTCTCCTTAAAGGATTATTTATCCTTTCATCAAGGAATCAATCTTATCTTCCAAACGATCAAAACGATCAAAAATTCGATCCATATCTGAAGACAGATCTATTTTTGTGACATAGTCTCTGGCTACTTCTTCTCTCGTTTTGTTCAATAAGATTTCAATCCTTTGAACGTTCGAATGATGCGATTTAATAAATAATACAATAACCGCACCTCCTATGGTAAGAAGGCCGTTCCATAAGTATGAAGCGGCCTCCTCCACTTTAGAACTCCTTAATACATTCCAGGACCACGGTATAATCATCACCAGCGGCGTGTCCTACTGTAGTAAATCTAATATCTCCAGTAGGACTTGTAGCACTATTTACCAAACCACCAAAAGAAGAGAAATCAAAACTACCTTGATAATCTGTTGGTAGCACTACCGCTATTACATCTGTACTGGCATCCCATAAAATATTTAATTCAAGATTTGTCGTACTAAACCATATCTTATTAATACGAACTCCAGTACAAGCCGTACCATCCTGAAGAGTCGATAAGCCAGAAACATCTACTGCCATAACCGCACTTTGACCAGTGTCAACGTGCGTGTAAGAAAAAGATTTAACTAGCTTACGCGGACCATCATCAATGACTTTTTCTACAAAAGTATCAGCCATCTAGTTCACTCCTTAATTTCTCCACGTAAAACCATCGCTTTATGTTCAGCACTCCCCTTTGGAGGGGTTGGCCGTTTAGATGATTTTTTTGTCGATGACTTTTTACTTACTGACTCGCCAGATTTAGTTTCTGCCATGTTTCACCTATTACGGTTGTTTATTGTAAATGGTCATCCCATCCGTGGTACGTTGTGCTACCGTCAAGAGATAATCACAATCGACCTTGTTAGCAGCAGCTTCACCAGCCACTGCAGCAAACCACGTAGTCATTTGAGAAGTTGGGATATTATCGGTAGTCGTTGTAACCAAGGCCCGGTCAACATAAAATTCCACCTGGCCAGTACCACGAACAATAAAGCCCAATCGACGATCACCGCTAATCGTACTCCCGGAAACTGAACCATCAGCAAAATCAACACCAGTATCGGTGGAAGTTTCAGTACCCCCACTGTCACAAACAGCGTTAATAGAAGCATCACCATCGGCAACCAAGAACCCAATCTGATTATTCGTGCCGAAAGGAACTGATGTACTCAATGTGCCATTCTCACAAAGACCAACAAAAATATCCATTTGATCCGCATCTGTCGTAACGATACGGGTTTCAAAGAAAATATTCTTACTGGCTTCAGGTCCCCAGATTTCGTTTCCTTGAATAGAAGCACCAGTATCGTCTGATCCAGTACCGGCAATTTCGTACCAGCCGCCAACAGCGTCAGCTAAAATAGCACCTGTACCACTGGTAAGTTGTGAATAGGTCCAGTCATTAGTGCCATCAACCGCGATGCCAATAAAATCGTCATACTGGAAAACATAATCAGGGTTTGTTTGGATTGGTAAGTTCGTGAACCATGGGCCACCGGCACTTTGATTTACTGCGCCACTATATGCGACTGGTCCAGAAAAACGTGTAGTACTCATTGTAACTACCTCCTTACGAAAGGTTTCGCCCTAGAGTCTTCGTAAGCGTCTGCTAGGCCAGTCGCCAGGGCTTGAATATCCTAGAAATAAGGGGGGAGATTAACTCCCCCCTAGTAGTCTTACGCGCCAGGTGATCCAAAGACACACCGTGGGTCAGAGTAACCGAAGCTATAACGCTCACGGGCTTTGTACCTCACGTTACCAGTGTCAAAATCACCTTCCATCTTGGTAGACATGGGCATACGTTCAAAGTGGATGAATCCGCGAGGAGCATCCGTTTTAACGAACCATGCATCCGTGTCTGTCAGGTAGTGGTTAACGACATAGCCTTGCGGGACCATACCCATATTCCGCATGGCATTGATATCATTATCAGCCGTTCCGGGGCGAAGAGTAGATTCAAGCAAACGATCCGCGACAAATTGAGTTGCCGCCGGAACAATAAGCTTCATTCCTCGTACCGATACTTTAAGACCACGCTCGTCAACAAACGCCGCGATATCAATCAAAGCGTTTTCCAGACTGGTTTCGTTAAGATCCGCCGCTGTAGACGGAGTATTACGAAGGTCATTGTTGTTAACAAGGGGGTGATCCGTAACACACAGGGCTTTCCCGTCTCCACCAGTAACCGTGGTGTCAAAAGCATCATTCAACACAGCAGCACCCTTCACCTGTTTGGTGTTGGCCATGCTACGTGCCAAAGCTTTCGTATAACGGGAAGCAAGACGATCATAAAGATTATCTTCAATGGCTTCCTCAGTAATTGAAAAAGCCAAAGCGATAGTCTGGTGAGTATATCTTGCCGTGTATGCTTCTTGGGCATCGTCAAACGAAATTGCTGAACCTTCCGACTTAACGGGTGCAGACCCAAAACCGGAAAGCATGACTTCCTCTTCAAAAGCTCGTTCTGAAGATTCCGTATCAAAAATTTCAGCCGCTTCGTTATCATACCTGGCATACTCTAAACCGAATAAGGCATTGAGACCAGGCTCTAGCTCTTTAGCTAGTTGTGCTCTTGATATAGCCATTCCTCAATCCTCCTATACGCCAGTGGTTGAAACAGTACCAGCCACAATAGATCCCGTAGGAGCATTGAAACTGTTGTTCAACCTAACGATTGCGCCAATACCAGCCGCCGAAAAATCAGCATTCTCTGGGTCATCAACCCAACCCATAATCCTCATTTGAAGACTATTTGTCGTATTGATGGTGCTTATTGCCAAGCGACCCAAAGAAACGCCTGTGGCGTCTGTACCTGTAGTGGCTGTAGAGAAGTTCGCATTTGCAAAACGAGCGGCCAAGGCAGTAGCCTTACTGGTCCAGGTCGCGTCAGTTGCAATTACAAACAAGGTGTTTGGATCATCCTCTATAAAAGCTTTTACAGGGTGATTACTATCTGCCCCGGAACCGGGCCAGTAGTTTTTCCAAACAGTTTTTCCAGTGGTGCTGTCAACATACTCGCATCCTTGAAAAGCGCCTAGAAGACTAACAGTTCCACCAGCCGCTGCCCCTACTATATCTATATATCCCGTACTAAGGGGGATAACAGGAGAGCCGTGGTAGATAGAATTAGTATTTCCGTTGGCAATTTCGTATGGAGTATAGCCTGTAACACCAGTGGAATTAGACCCTGAACCCAGTTTTGAAATGGGACGAAGGCCAAAACTTCCATTACTGTTCGCCATATTGTTTTTCTCCTAGTCCTCAGAATTTTGAGGACCTCCAAAAGTTACACTAGAACTCCTATCGGGTCTTTCGATAGGCATAGCCGGATGTTGCTCTCGAGCTAACTCGTTATCAACAGCCGTCATTTGATCGCGGGTCATATCCCGGAAGTATTTTTCGCGCTCTTCAGCGATTTCAATAGGAACCCTGGCCAGAAGAAGACCGCCTACTCCAATAACACCGGCATGTTTACCATCTTCAACAGTCGGAATATCAAAGTCCGGGAATTCTTCTCCACGCACCAGTTCATACCCCTCACGGGATCTGGATGATACGTTTTTACGGTCATCGAAACCCATTACACTTTCCCTGATCCATCTATGCTTATAGCCTTCAGGAGGAGGAGGTGCGTCCAACATGGACGGTGGTTTCCATGGTTCCTTGCGTGTCTCTTTGACACGTGTTTCACTGGAGCGTGGCGTTCTGGGTGACTTTTGGCGAGTTGTGGTCTCTTGGTTCATGATTAATCCCTCACATGTTTTGCGTATTCTTCAAGCGGCACATTTAACCGTTTTGCAATCGCAACTTGAGAAGGCGTTAATCGCACTGTTTTACGTCCACCTCTATTGCGGGATGCGGAAGCTTCGGCTGACGCAACCTTTCTGCTTCCACCCGTTTTAGATTTCTGACCAAGTTTATGTGGAAACTCAGTCATCATTCTTTTATCGAGTTCAGCATAGTATTCATCGGATTGAGGGTCAAATTGTTCATCCTCAATAAGACGCCTATGCACCCCAAAAACCGCATATGTCATAACTTCATCCTGCCCAAACCACTCATTTTTAGCGGCCCAAGCCTCTGCTTTAGGATCTGGCGGTTGAGCTGGAGCTTGTGGCTGGACAGGTTCGGCAACGGGTTCAGGCGTTTTTTCTTCCGCATCCTTCTGCGCCGTGGTGAGTTTTCCTTTTTCAACGGCAAGAGAAGATAAAGCTTCCTGAGCCTCTACAATCTTGTCTACGTCCCCGCTTTCATGGGCTTCTTTCAACAAGTGTTTCGCGGAATCTATCTGAGTAGTAACACGACTGCCGAATTCTTCCTGATATCCCTTATCAAGGGAATCCAGGCGTTTTTTCAAATTCTCGTTTTCTTTTTTGACACTTTCCGCATACTGAACCGCCGTCTGTTTCTGACGTTCTTCTTCACGGAAACGTTTGGTGAGTTTATCAATGCGGGTCTTAACACCGGCACTGTATTCTTCAAGCTCGTCTTCGGTCTCTTCTTTTTCTTGTACCTTGACTTCAGGCTTTTCTTCGGGTTTTTCTTCCCCGGAGATATCTATGTCTACAGGAGATTCTTCGGAATCACCCACATCAATCGGTTTTTCTTCAGGCATGTCGTGTTCTCCACGGCTGCTTTCTCCTTTCTAGACATGTTTTATATCATCTGGTTCAAGGATCGTAGCAATGACTTCATCGTCATTTATAATACGAACCTCACCGCCGTCGATTTTAAATCGAGCACCAGCATAGCGGCCAATACAAATCCAGTCGCCTTCCTTGCACCAAGATCCTGCATCTCCAAACTTGTTCTTATCCTGATAAGCCAAAGGACCTACCTTTAATACATAAGCAACCACAGTAGCTAAAGCTTCACGGTCTCTGACCTGATCAGGAATAAAAACGCCACCATCCGTTGTGGCACGTCCCATGTAGGGCATGACCAACAAGCGCCATCCTGTAGGTTGTGGAAGTCTTTCGCTAAGAGAAACATCCAGCAAAGAAGGATCAAGAACTTTTTCATCCTTGTGAACGTAGGGGACTTTCTTTTTTTCTTTCTCAGCTACATGGTCGGGAACATATAGGGTCTTGGTCATTCTTTCTCCGATTTCTCCAAATAATCCTTAATTTCCTGTTCTGCGAACTCCAGCCCCTTCAATTCACCAACAAGTTCTTTATAAGATTCCAGATCTTTGGGGGAACCATGAAGAATAGCGTCTTTTGTCAGTTCTGCGCGAGATTGAATCGCTTTTAATACGTTATAGGCAAACGTAGTCGGATCTGCCATTATTTCTTTTTATTACCTTTTATCATGGGATGGATTATAGCCTTTTGCAACCTGTCCAGATAACGGCTTTGATCTACTACACCTTTTGGTACTTGTACAGGTTTAATTGCCGGGCCACCGTCACTATACCCTAACGGACTAACAACTGAGAAACCGCCCTCTACCTCCATAGGTTCACCGTTAACCCGGTCTGCATATTCCTGGGCTTCCGTAAATGTATCGTAAACAACTCCTCTAGGCATCAGAATCTCCTCGTTTTTCTGGCGAATCCGCCATCGTTCATTTTCATGTACTTGTCCAACTCGCCCTTGTACATCTTCTTCAACAGGGCGGTGTCCCCTTTGGAAAGAGCACCGGACCCCTGTTCCATATACTTACCCAGATTTTCATCAGAGATCAGTCCGCCACCTGCCTTCTCTTTCGGTTTCGGAACCGATTTAGGAGCATGAAGTCCTCTAGCTTTCAACCATTTTGCATATTCTCTGTCGAAAGCCTTCTCTTTAGCCATCAGTACCGCCTCGTCTTACTGGCCATTCCACCATCGTTCATCGTGATGTAGTCCTGTATGGAAACATCTTCAACGTTGAAAGGTTGAGGGCGTATGTTTCGAGTAAGGTAATTAGCCACTCTCATGTCATCACGGGGAGAAAGTCTGGCACGGGGATTCCGCATTAGTTTGTCAACGGAATCTATGGTTGCTCTGCTTGGTCTTTGATAAGCCATTAGTATACCCTCGTATTGCTGACCATTCCGCCATCGTTCGCTTTTAAATAATAATCCAGATCAGTAAGCGTTTGATCTACCCTTTTCCGGTCTCCCTCAGAAATGGTTTTGGCGCCTTCATTCAGCAATTTTTTAATTGTGTCTCGAGCAGCCTTTCCTGTACCTTTTTTCCCAGCCATCAGAATGTCCCCTTTCCATCATTGTCATTGAAATAACGACCACGGACCTGGAACTCAGTTCCTTGAATAAGTTTCTCCGTCTTACGGTCAAGCTTCTTACGACCCCACTCCGTGGGAATCTCATCAATCCCATAGGTGTCATCTCCAACTTCCTCTACGGAATATTGTTTACCAGGTTTCATAATAGTCTCCTTTGTTTCACGTGGAACACTTTCATGTTCTTTTAACCTTTTTTCTTTTTCTAGCCATTTTTTTAAAATTAAGTGCCAATCTTCTGGCAGCGCCTTTGCATCCACGTTTTGTTATGGGGGTGCATTTTCCCTTGGTGCCGCGTTTCTTGATGGACTTGTTAACCTTCTGTATCCACTTTGTATCCTTCTTCTTTTTCCTAGCCATGACTCACCTTTTCTTTTTATAGCCTCTGGCTCTAATGGCACGTCCCTGTTTTTCGGCATCGGAACGATTTTTGTAAATCTTTCCGCTCTTCCCCCACTGGTAACCGCCCTTTACCTTTCGGACAGGCATTTAATTGCCTCTCTTCGTATCTGTTATATCCTTGTTGATCCGTTCAAGGTTAACGTCCGCCCTTAATAACGCAATGTCCTCGCTCGAGTCAATCTTTTCGCGTGTTATCTCCTGTCGTTCAGCTTCACGTCTTTCCTCAAAATCCTGTTTTTCACTGAACTCGTTGGCCTTGCGCATCATATCGGCTTCCTTGATGTCAAGTTCCTTCTCACGCAACTGAACCAGAGGATCTGTCTCTCCCGGAGGCGGCGGCATTAACTCAGCCATAATTTCCTGGGTGTACTGGGCAATCAGTTCCGCAACCCGTGCTTCAATATCAACTTGAGGTTCCTGTTGCCCCATCTGTGCAGCCTGTTGGGACTGCATCGTCATTTCAGCCATGGCAACACCTCTGGCCTTGAATGCGATGTGTTCGCACAAGTGCGCCTGAAGCAAAGCAAAAATAGGAGGAGTAGATCCCGGAATAGGTGTCTTCATAAAAGCCATGTGGGCCAGGATATGGGCATCATGGTCCTGGGTGGGAAAAGCCTGAAGAGTTTCCTGTATAATGGACTTGGCGTTTTCTATTGCAGGATCTGTAGGTTGAGGCGCTTGAGGGGCAGGTAAAATTGCTTCTATGTTCTGAACTCCTATCGCCTCGTATATTCTCCTGTATGCTTCATACAGGTTATGCATTTGCGGATTGGTTTGTGCCAGTTGCAACTGGGTTTGTGCCAGAGCAAGTCTTTGCGACATCGAAAATATATTTGGATCAGATACGGGGATGACATCAATTCTCTCATCAAAATCCATTTGTTTGATAACTGATTCAGCGCCCCAGACGTTGTAAGGGTAAACAGGGGGGAGGGATTCGGCAAAAATCTTTGCCAACATCTTGAATTCCTGTTTTTGTGCATAGTGCATCCGCTTGTGGATAGCGGACATGACCTTGGAGCCGCGTTCAAGTAACGCGACAGTCGTTCCTACGGCTGCGTTCTGGTTCCCATCGCCTACCTGAAGGTCTGCTATGGCCGCGAACCGTCTTCCGGCGTCCACCACAAACCCCAAAAGGGACATCAGCGTCTGACTTGGTTCCTTATAAGGGAGAGGAATGATGCTTTCTCGAAGAGCACCACCGGGAACATCAATATCACGAAACTCACCAGGAGAAAGAGGCTCATCAGCGTCACGAATCCGAATACCCCTAGCTTTAAAACCAGCGGGAAGATTAGCAAGTGTCCCGGCATCGATTAATTGCCTCAAAATTGACGTTGCAGAGCGTCCTAGCCCTCCAATCATGTGCAAAAGGCCAAATCCATAAAATCCAAGCCCCGGAAGGAACTTGTAATGGGCAAAATACTGTAATTTCCTGTAAAGTTCGTCACCTTCCTGCCAATTTCTCCGAATTGAGAGGATTTTTGTGCTTCCTTCGTCGATTGTAACGATATAGGGGAGCTTGATCCCTGTTTCTTCGTCATCTATCGGGCTTTTATGCTCAAATCCCGGTAAATCAAGGTCCGTATGAATCTCCAAAAGGGTACAATCCTGGTCATCCATGGTCTTCTGGATGCCCATAAGCTCTCTTTCTTTGTCTTTTAGCTCATCATCCGCCTCGTAAGGACTTAATTCCACGTCTCTATAAAACCCACCTGCCTGAAATTTGCGAATTGAGTTCATTCCCATGCGAATTACGTGCGTAACACGGGATGCAGACGCTAAATCAGTGGCATTGTAGGGGACAATCAGGTCATCGGCAGGGACAAATCGGGCAACAGCACGGTCTAAAAGGTCATCAAAGTAGACTTTTTTGAAGGCAGACCCCGCTAAAGGGAGATAAAACAGCAATCTGTCCATCTCAGGGTCATATTCTTCCATTACATGCGTAATCTGGTAATTCATAAACTCCTGAACACGCTGGGACTGGGATTCTACATCAGGGGACGCCGCTCCAATGACCTGTGTTCGCACCGGCCCAGATGACGGAAGCAGTTCCTTGTACGCCTGTGCCTGAAACTGGGTGACAGCTTCCGCAATTACAGGATGGGTAACACCACTTGAACCACGGAAAGGTTCTTCCCTTTCCTCATATTTAATTCCCAGAAGGTCCAGGCCGTTGCGGTAGGAATCTTCCCAGTCATCACGGCCACTTTTGTCATCCTCATAATAGTCAACAAGTTCAGACGCAATATCCATGAGGACTCTTTCGTCCAGAAGTTCGGCAAGGTTGGCGTCAGGTTCCGCCATTATTTCTTCCTGAACCCTTTTCTCAAAATCTATAACAACAGAACCATCCTCCTGTTCCGTAATGTCTTCAGGTTCCTCTATAACCTCAATTTCTTCCTCTTCCTCAAACTCGTCTATGGGAATACCTTGAGAAGGAATTGCGTTATCAATAAGCGAAACAGGTCTATCAGCCATTATTTAGATACCCCTTTGAATTTCTCAAAAGACCGGAGACCCCCAAGACCAAGCATTCCCAGTAGAACCGGCATCATAACAGAAAGATCCATTTGTGGTAATTGCACCAGATAACCAGACTGCGCCAAAATGAAAACAAGGATGGGCTGTAGGACATATGTGTACGCAAGAGCTACCCCGCATGTCCAGCCAATAAAAGGACGCCAACCTGCGACAAAGAGATTTCTCGAGGCAGCCTCGTTCTTGTTTATTTCAAGTTGCGCTAAATCAATCTTGGCAAGGTGCGTAGTCAGTTCTGCCTCAATCTCCCGCTTTGCCTTGGCAGCCGCTTCCTTGTCTTCAGGAAGAAACCTGCTAACCACATCCCCTACAATAGGAAGAAGGGAAGGAAGAAGAGACGCAATCATAATTACCTCTTGGAACCATTGAAACGGTCACGAAGATTATTACAGAAGTCCCACAAAGAAGAAATCTGCTTTTCGTGGACATCTATCTGAGCACGGTGTTTCACCGTCTCCACGTAGGTATCGCGCTCCATTATATTATCTATGTCTTTGCGGACATTATCAACTTCCGCTTTTAACTTCACAGCAACAATGATCACTCCCACCAGAAATACAATCTGGTGCCAGTACTGACTTATTAGTTCCATAGTGCATACCTAGTGGATGCCTGTCTCCTTCAATACTATGCCAAATACCGCAACAATTATACCTATAATTGAAATAACCGTGGCACTTATCATCGCTCCTATACCAATCAGAATAACAGCAGCCGCCGTCCAGGTGGATGGCTCCTTCACACGGCTTTTGATCCACTCTATCATAAGCTTCTCCTAATAATATTCACGGGCTTGTGGAACCTCCATAATTTCATCTTCTTCCTCATCGCTGTCAAGACGAAGAAATCCTCCTTTACGATATCTAATAAGTGCCATCGACATGCTGTCGCAGTAATCGTCATAGTCACCATGAGGAAACGCCGCACACTCGTCGATAACCTCCTCCGCAAATCTTCTCTCAGGCGCCCAGACCTTTCCTGACTCGAATATGGGAGCAACCATGTGCATTCGTGTGTGCTTGTCTTTCCCCTTGGACGGCGTGTAGTTCACAACCGGAATACCCGTCGCTCGTAACTCATCCGTCAGAGGAGTCCCCGTGGCCTTCGCCTCAATCAACACCATGTCAGGTTCCCAGTAGTTGTATTCCTTCAGGGCTTTGGCTTTGAGTTCGGGGAAGTCCCACCGTCCCCTCTGAGCGTCCATGAGGATGATACTTTCCGGGTCGGACTCGTTAGGCTTGAAGATCCCCCAAGTCGTGATTGCCGAATAATCCGCCGTCTCCTTTTTCGAGAACGCCGTGTCATAGGACTGCATAATGTAACTGACAGGGGGGATGTCTTTTTTCTCCCATTTGTTCCACCACTCCTTCTTGATGATTGCCCCTTCTTCCGCAACAGGGTTCTGCTGCCATTGCGCATTCCACTTGCTCAAGGACAACGACGCCTTGACCCTTAACAATTCTTCCTTGTTCCAGAACTCCGGCCATAAAACGTTGTCGCTTGGTAAAATAGCAGGAAACTCTATGAGATCCCACTGGTCCGCCATAACATCCGCGCCTTGCGCACGAACAAGTTTCCCCGTCAAATCCTTGAGCGACCACCGCGTCATCACAATAACAATGGACCCCCCAGGCTGAAGCCTCTGGCGAGGACCAGACGTGTACCACTCGTAGGCATGTTCCATCGCCGCTTCCGACAACGCATCCTGTTCAGAATGCGGATCGTCGATAATCAGTAAATCCGCACCACGACCCGTGATGGCGCCGCCAACACCCGCCGCATAGTACTCCCCTCCCTGACCCGTGTCCCAGCGACCAGCCGCCTTGGAATCCGCACGGAGATCAACACCGGGGAAAATGTCCCTGTATTCCTCCGTCTCCATAAGGTTCCTGACCTTCCTCCCAAACCTTACGGCAAGTTCGGCAGTGTGCGTTGTCTGGATGATCTTCAGAGAAGGGTTCTTCCCTATAAGCCACGCGGGAAGAAGGTAAGACGCAAATTCAGACTTGGTATGACGCGGAGGTAAATTGACAATGATCCGTGAACCTGGAGTAACAGCCAGTTTCTCAAACAACGTTGCAACCTTCTTGTGATGCGCCCCCTCTATAAATCCTTCGTAAACATGTTCCACAAAAGGAAGGAAACTGTCTTCAGCCTTGTTCCTTACCTCAAGTTTGCGCTTCGCTTCCTCTAAAGCCAGAACCTCCCGTATAACTTCGTCAGATGCGTTTAGCACGTTTCCACCTCAAGTATTCCGCCGCCTCCTGTACATTGGCGAAGCATACCAGAAACGATGTCGCCGATACCGCCAATGGGTCGAATACCGCCGTGATCGTCTCGCCGTACATCTGTTCCCCATACCCTAACCTCTGTGCGTAATCATCCGCCGTCTTGTACCCCTTGGCCCTCGCCGCCCAGTAAACCTTGTTAGTCCACTCATCCTCAAACTGCGCCAATGCCCAGTTGTGCTTGTGTCCCGATATGTAGAGATTAGCTTCCTGCGAAAATCTCGCACGTTTAACCTGTGCATGAAGAGGATTCCACTGCGAATGACCCGGCATGTCGTGAGATGCCCATATCCGCGCACTCCTGCCCTTCGGAAACCTGACCTCTATCCGCGCACTCCACTCCTGTGTCAATGTGCCGGGAACCTTTAACCACTCTATCGGATCAGCATCATTCTCCAGCCATAAGTCATGATTGCCCTTGACCAGTAAACACCAGTCCGTCGCTTCCAAAAGCCATTGAACAAGTTGCCACGATTGCGTGGCCGAAACTTCCTGAGATGCCCATAACCGGGACAACCTGCCAACCCAGTTGTTGTTGGCATCGCCTAAACTCGCAGCGTACATGCCCTCCGTATTATTAACCGTGTCAAGGTCTTCCCGGAGCTTACTCCAGTTGCAAGAGTTGTCGTCAACATGCGGATCGCCAAAGAAACTTATCGCCAAAGGTCCCTCCCGCGTAAACGTCAATGGTATCCACTTGCGACTCTCATCCGCCTCTCGACGACGCTCATACCTCTTCGTCACATGATCAACTAACTCTTCCGTCGTCATGTCTTCCGAAGGAAGAACAGGAACCATGAATTCCCGCTCCCAAGGTAAACAATACCCCAACCCTTGAGCCTTCTTCAGCCTTCTCTTGAATGTGCTGGGACTCACTTCCAATCGATCCATGGCCACTTTCATAACAGAAGGAGTGTTCGGATTTGACCTCTCCCCAGGTGCGAGAATCCCCTCCTGATAACACTCGTCAATAGTATCTGCTATTTCCTGTAGGACCTTGTCCAATGTCAATGGCCTAAATGTGTGTTGAGTTCTACTGCTTCCTTATACGTGAGACAGCGCATTTCACGAATTTTCTTGAAATCCTCCCCCAGATAATTCTTTACTGCCGCGCCTATCATCTCATGGTCCTTCCGGATAATATCCATGCATACGTCACGGTTGTTGTGTGTCTGTGACCACTGAACCCAGCCCTCTGAAGGGACCCTGGACGTAACTACCAATACAGTAATGAAAAACACTTTTATCATAATGCTTTATAAACTTATAAGAAACCACGGACAAATGGCAAGTATGGCATATTGTTTGTTCAAAACACTTCTTTCATCGTGCGCTGAAAGAAGGCCCCGCCGCCCGACGTGAACCGACCTGTCAGATTTTCCCAGATTTAATCGGCAGCCGACCTAAGTACCTAGCTGTCAACTGTCAACTTACACTTGATAATAAAAAACGGGCGCCCGACTGGCGCCCGAATTCCTGATACCGAATTCCTTAAAATATAAAGTGTTGCAATACTTTATATGTGAATACGGTTATTCCGACAATGCTCATGGCGCAAAATGCCATGAGCGTCAACTCTGTCAAAATGGCAGAGACGTTCTCCATTCTGATTTTAAGGAGCGCAATTTTGCGCTCCTTTGTTACATTCTGATAATTCATTTTGTTAGCTCCTTCACGGATAAATCACTACCATTGTATTTCACAATATCTCTGGCATACTCTAGTCCCATCTCCAAGCCGTCGGCGAACGACATGGAACGCATATTGTGCGCGATTATCTCGCGGTTTTCAGTCACGTGGAGCAATGCATCCTCCAAGCTTTCAATTTGTTGCGACAAACGTTTTCCAGATTTGTCGGCGAAGTGGCGGGACACCACTAGTTGACACCGTAGCCACCCCGCTTTTTCTGGATAACCTTTTGCGCCTATCATTTGCGCAAATTCTGCCTCAATTTCTGCCTCAATTTCTTCGTAAGTCATTGAATATCCCTTCAAAAAAGTGGGGAGCGTTTCCGCTCCCCATGGTTAGGTTAAATCTTTTTGAATGTTACCGCACTAAGCTTGGCGTCAACGTCAATCTTGAAATCAGAAATGTCAGAGATATTATGCTCTGCTAAAATATCAGAGACATTATTTACATTCTCTAAAATCTCAGTCAAAACTTGTTCCATCAAAACAACGTCAAGCTTTTGACTTGGTTTGTTGAGTTTATTAATGATGGCTAAAAAGTCATTACCTTCTTTCTGCAAGGTGTTCTCATATGACTTCTGATAAGAACGCAACGTTGCTTTACCCTTGTCGCGTTCATTGCCGAAACGTTTGGCTTCACTGTCACAAAAGCCACAAATATCAACAATCTCTGAAGCATTTGTGCAGATTGTTCCGTTTATTTCTGTCTTCATGGTTTTTAACCTTCCGTTGTTGTTGACTTAATCTCAAGAGATTAACATGGGATATCATGGTAAGTCAATAGACTTGGCCAAATTAATTTGATTATTTTTGAGCTAGAAAATTCGGATTCCAAAAATAAGAAATCACCTAAAATCATTCGACACCAGGCGCTAGGCGCTAGGCGCCGGAGCCATCTATTGTGTTGGTATACTAACGCCTACCAACAGGCCGCTGCCGATTGTCCCGACCCCGACCCGACCCCGACCCGACCCGACCTGGTTAGTAATCTGGCGACCCGACCCCGACACAAAAAAAGAGGCGACCCGAAGGTCGCCCGAAGTTTGGTACTAGGAGGTTAAACTAACAATCACAATCTTTCACAAATTTACCGCACCGACAACGTTCAGTCTCATATTCCCAATCGTATACGCCTAGATCTTTTAAACTTTTACGGAGCGCATCAACTTCCTCCATTGAATTCAAACGATGGGTGTCTTCATGCTCCCACGGAGGACCGTTTGTCATGTCATATACCACGCAATAGAAGTTACAATCTTCATAATCTTTTGTTACATCAACATGGTAATTACCCACTTCAAAATCCAAACCGTCTGGTTTGAATTTCCCTTCAAATTCTTCAATCAAAGATTGGATCTGTTTACAATCAAATTCACGCTCACTGGGCGGCATGGCTACTTCATACACACATAGCATTTTAAGCATTTTTATGATCAGGTCGTATTGAAAATCGGGGACTTGGTACATTTCAATTTTCATGTTCTCATTCCCCATACTTTTCAATCATTGCCTTGCTAACCTTGGCATTGATAATATCAAGCTCTTGCTGCCCCTCTTTTGTTTCCGCCAATAACATGGGGATTTTATCGCCAAGAAGTTTGGACATAATCTTTTCATGATACTCGCATTTTTCTAGGAATAATGGGTCGCGGTCCATCTCTTCATTGATGGCGTTTGATAATGCGATATCGCCTTTTGATAATGTTTTCATAATCTTTAACCTCTGTTTGATTATTGACTGATACCATCATATACCATACACTGTTCTAGTCAATAACTTATGGAGGTCTTTATGAAAAACGTTATTATAGAAGGCAAAGACGTTATCGGCTTTTCACCTTGGGGAAAAATTGATCTGGCAACACGCTGCCTTGAAGGCGTATGGTTTGTTAGAACTCCAAGTCATGGCGGTTTCTGGTTATCAGAAGATAGAATTTCGCAACTACCGGAAAGCATGAGAGAAACCAATTTTCTTAAATCATCAACTTGGTGGGAGGAAGATTGTGATGCACCCAAGGTCGCCAAATTTTTTGGGTTGACACCTGACCCCAGAAACTAGATCCAAACTACAACATACCAGGGGTCGCAATTGCGGCCTCTTTTTTTTTGCGCAATACTGCTGCCATGGATTTCTCCCTTAATGACTTCGGGCCTGTTGTCCTGTTAACGCCGGAAACCCAGGCGGCCCGTGACTGGGTGGACAATCACATGGTGGCCCCGGTACGTCGCTGCGGCCCAGCTATCGCACTCGAGAGATACCAGGTCGAACCCATCTTATATAATATCCTATCCGACCATCTAACATGGCGCGACCAACACCCGACCATTATCCATTAACCCCGACCCGACCCGACCTGGTTGGCAATCCGGCAGCGCACCCGACCCCGATCCCCGACCCCGATAATAACTTGACCATGGGACCTGGTGGGAGTAGAATTAAACCGTCAACAATTAATGAGGTGATCAATGTTTGGTTTAGGCAAAGTACACGACACAATGGTAGTGATCGCAATCGCGTCGCTATCTCTTTTAATCGTAATCGGCAATATAGGAGTTTAATATGACTGATACTTATCAAACTTGGCTACGAAAATGCGATGCTGTTGTATCGGCTAAATTGAGTTTAGGTTTAAATGATTTACCCGATGCCAATTGGCATGATTATTTTAATGACGGTTTATCACCTGCCGACGCAACAGACTGTGCATATTATGACCAATGGTGCGATGAAGTCCCAGCCGATCTTTGGTATGGGGATTCGTAATGACAACACACACCCACATTGGCAATGATACTTTGGAAGTATGCCTTGATGCTCTCGAAATTGTTTTAGAGAACGATGATGAAACTCTAAAAGCTTTTTTGGGCGCGGATTGGGATCTTGATTATCTGCATGAAATTATGGCAGCAGGTATCACAGATGAAATTGGAGAGTATGAAATTAGCGAGATCCAAACCTATCTTGATCGGTTTAATGCATACACCATCATCAAAGAAACTCTTAATGTTGAATAGGGAAAGGGTAATTAGGCGCCGACTGGAAACGGTTGGCGCCTTAATTGCGCCCGGACCCCAGGTATCACCCTGGGCGGCGCGATACTGGACCCAAGTATATAGACAGCTCTGTTCAATATACGACCAACCCGACCCGACCCCGATTGACACCCGACCCGACCCCGACTAAGATACAGGATTATACAACCTCCCTGTGGTTAGCAACTTGACCCCGACCCGACCTGGTCGGGGATTTTTTTGTTTGCATCGCATGGTAAAATGTGGGACACTATTCGGGTCAATAATTAATGAGGTTTATTATGAGAAAATTTAAAAGAATGTTTTCAACCGATAGCGCGAAGGCAATCAAGGCGTCTAAGTTTGGTTACCTAAACGCAATCAATTACATGGCGCCACATACCACCGGCGGCGTGGGCAATCTTTGCCCAGACTCGAGCGCGGGGTGTCGTTCGCTTTGCCTTGGCATGTATTCCGGTCAAGCTGCGATGGTCAAAGATATTGAAAACGATATCAACCACGTCCGCGCATCTAGAATTCGCAAGGCGCAATATTTCATGACCGACAGAAAAGCTTTTATGGCAGAGATGACAGCGTCCGTTAACAATTTGGTCAACCAAGCGATACGCGAAGAATTACTTTTATGTGTTCGCCCTAACGGATCAACGGACGTCGGGTTCGAATATATCGCAACGGACAACGGTCAATCTTTGCCTGTACGGTTTCCAGAAATACAATTTGTGGACTACACCAAAACATTGCGACGGTTGCTAAACCCAAAACGCCCTAGCAACTATCATCTAACATTTAGTCTTAGCGAAGATAATATGCATGAAGCAATCCACGCCTTGGCGCTGGGGTTTAATGTCGCAGTTGTTTTTGGCCACGGATTGCCTGACAAGTATTTAGGTCATGATGTAATTGACGGGACATTGCATGACCTTCGTCACTTGGACCCGTCACCTGTTATCGTCGGTCTTGACCCCAAGGGCAGCAAGGCGAAGAACGATCAATCTGGTTTTGTAGTGAGAGAGTACTAAGATGGAAAATTTGATAAGCGAACTATACGGTAGACTTGAAAACTACCAAGATGACGACGACCACGAAATGGCGAAAGCTCTCAATAAAGCTCTCGCCCTGTTACTGGACAACCCCAAGGCAGCAGAGCAAATTTGGGAGACGTTCATCAACCTATTGGATTGTGCGTCCAGAGATGACGCCAACCATTTTTTCGGTTTTAAAATAGAGAGGTTTTAAAATGGCTAAATCAAGAGTATATGACGACAAGTTCAAAACCGTCCCCGTCGCTGATATGACAATAAAAGAGGCGATGGAATTGGTGGACGGCGCCATAGAAAACCATTATCTTAATCTTCATTCTGGTGGTTGGGAAGATGAGGCGGAAGAATTCGATGCAGCAAGGTCAATGGTGGACATCATACCCCGTGCGGTTGTTGACACTTCTAAATAGCACGGGACAGAGCGCGGGATCTTAACCTCTCCCGCGCCCACCAACCCCGGCCGGTTCATCCTTTCATCGGCCGGGGTTTTTCTATGCCCCAGGGTCGGCCACCGCCCCGGAGCCAACCCCAGACCCGACCTCGAGGTCCGACTTCCGACCCGACCCCGACCCGACCATGTACCC
>Ga0208315_1000203_pt1 | contig 57068 bp, 63 predicted proteins | sample MalvireepMed_215_FD_184239 | JGI IMG/M metagenome (GOLD analysis project Ga0208315, IMG submission 184239) | Marine viral communities from the Global Malaspina Expedition - Malaspina viral metaG DeepMed_215 (SPAdes) (version 2) | ecosystem: Environmental > Aquatic > Marine > Oceanic | place...
GGTCCAAGGTCGTCGTTACCGTCGAGGCCACGATGGAAAGCGACCAGTTGAAGCTTTTGGCACGCGGCATCGGCCCGATCGATGCGGCGGTTGCGGATGCGGGCAGCATGGGACTGCGCGTTTTCATCGACGGGCCGGGGGCCATTCAATCGGTGGCCGATGTGCTCGACGGCGCGCGCCAAGCGGTCAAAGCGGCGGGGAAGGGCCCAGTGCAGTTCTGCCTAATGGACCCAAGCCTGCCCGGCGAGGTCGAGGTTGATCTGGGGCGCGAGTTCCCGGTGACACCGCAGATCAAGGGCGCGATCCGTTCGCTTGACGGGGTGATGGAGGTCGAGGAAATCTGATCTCGCCCCTCGCGCAGATCCGCCCTTTTTCCGCCCGTCAGTGGACGGCAAGCAGTGGCTGCGCTAACTGCCTGACAAGCAACGGGGAGCAGAGCATGAAACGACGCATCGGCCTTTTGATCATGGCAGCGCTTCCCTCGGCCTGCGGCATGGCGCCCTCCGCGCCGGCGCCTCAGGTTGCAGAGATCGGCTTTGGCACCGCCTTGCCTTTCGGGGAGGTCGCCCGCGTCTGTGATGTGCGAGAGCAGGATTTGGGCAAGATGGTCGAAGAACCTGCGGCGCGGGGCTATCGGCTGTTCGATTCGCAACCCGGCAGCGCGGGGCCGCGCAGTTTCTATATCACCGGTTTTGCGGATGATTGCGCGCGCCAGTTGACGGCGGCCAATGTCTTGTTCGGCACGCCCTCGGTCTATGAGCAGTTGCACTATGGCCCGGGTGGGGAAAACCTGCCCATCGCTGAGACCGACGCAGCCTATGAGGCGATCAAGGCCAGTGTCTGTGGCGTGGGCAAGGGCAAACCCTGCGGCAAGCGGATTGGTACGCTCGACAAAACGGCGTTTTTCGTCAACGCCTATGAGCGTTTGGGCCAGACCGCACGTTGGTCTGAGGTGTTGGTGCATGACGGGGCGGTGGCCGCCGTGGCAATGAAATCAGCGAATTGAGCGAAACTGCGGCTCAGTAATGCGGGGGCCGTTCATCGCCCATGACGACCGCACCGCCGCCTGAAGCATCCCGTTCCCCCTCGCGCTGCATCAACATATGCACGCGGCGGTTCAGGGTCACGATCTCATCCTCCTGACGGGTGACGATCTCTGACATATCGTCGACCGCGCGGGTCAGATGGGCGATCTGCTCTTCGAGACGGCTGATGTGGTCTGCGGTTTGGTCTGGGGTCTGTTCTGTCATGACGCGCATCCTTTTTGCGCGATCTAGCACGGTCGCGCGGCGCGGGACAGGGGCGGGATGCCGCGTTGCTTGCTCTTGCGGGGGGCTTGGGCTAGACGCGAGGCCAATTGATGCACCGAGGATCCTTGCCATGGCAAAGCCCAAGAAAACCCCCCGTCCCAAGGCGCAAACCCCCAAGGGGTTCCGCGATTATTTCGGGACCGAGGTGACCCATCGGGCCGAGATGCTCAGCAAGATCGCCGCCGTCTATCACCGCTATGGTTTTGACGCGCTGGAAAGCTCGGGCGTTGAAACGGTTGAGGCACTTGGCAAATTTCTCCCCGATGTGGACCGCCCGAACGAAGGCGTTTTCGCGTGGCAAGAAGATTCCGAAGGCGACAAGCCCGGCGATTGGCTGGCGCTGCGCTATGATCTGACGGCCCCCTTGGCGCGGGTCTATGCTCAGCACCGCAACGATCTGCCGATGCCCTACCGCCGTTATGCGATGGGGCCGGTCTGGCGCAACGAAAAGCCGGGTCCGGGGCGGTTTCGCCAGTTTTATCAATGCGATGCGGATACCGTTGGCGCGCCATCGGTGGCGGCAGATGCCGAGATTTGCGCTATGCTGGCCGATTGTCTTGAGGAAGTCGGAATCGCACGCGGCGACTATGTCGTGCGGGTTAACAACCGCAAGGTGCTGAACGGGGTGCTGGAAGTTGCGGGCCTTGCCGGGGATGACAAAGACACCGAACGCGGCATCGTGCTGCGGGCCATCGACAAGTTGGACCGCCTCGGCCCAGAGGGCGTGCGGGCCCTGCTGGGGGAGGGCCGCAAAGACGAGAGCGGCGATTTCACCAAGGGCGCGGGGCTGGAAGACGCGCAGGCCGATGTGGTCATGGGCTTCATGCAGGCCAAGCGCGACAGCGGGGCCGAGACAGTGTCGCGGCTGCGCGAGTTGGTCGCAGGCTCCGATGTCGGCGTGCAGGGCGTGGATGAGCTTGAACTGATCTCTGACCTTCTGGCGGCGGGTGGCTATGGCCCTGACCGGGTGGAGATTGATCCGTCGGTCGTACGCGGCCTCGGCTACTACACCGGACCGGTGTTCGAGGCCGAACTGACCTTTGAGATCAAAGACGAAAAGGGCCGCGCGCGGAACTTCGGCTCGGTCGCGGGCGGTGGGCGCTATGACGATCTGGTCAAGCGGTTTACCGGGCAGGAAGTGCCTGCCACGGGCGTCTCCATCGGCGTTGACCGGCTGCTGGCCGCGCTGGCCGCGAAGGGGCGGCTTGAGGCCGAGGCTACAGGCCCCGTCGTCGTCACCGTGATGGACCGCGACCGCATGGCCGATTATCAGGCGATGGTCGCCGAGTTACGGCAGGCGGGCATCCGGGCAGAGGTCTATCTGGGCAACCCTAAGAATTTCGGCAACCAGATGAAATACGCCGACAAGCGGCAAAGCCCGGTTGTGGTCATCGAAGGCGGTGACGAGAAAGACCGCGGTGTGGTGCAGATCAAGGACATGGTGCTGGGCGCGCAACTGGCCCAAGAGGCGAGCCATGATGAGTGGAAAGAGCGCCCGAACCAATATGAGGTGCCCCGCGCCGATCTGATCAAGGCGGTCCGCGATATTCTGGATCGGACAAGCTGATGCCGACACGTTCCGAAACGCTGGCGCGGGCGGCGTCGCTACGCGCGATTTTCGACGCGCAGGGCGCTGTGCTCGTCGAGCCGCCGATCCTGCAACCGGCCGACACGCTGCTGGACCTCTACGGCGAGGACATCCGCGCGCGCGCCTATGTCACCTCGGACGCGCTGCGGGGCGAGCAGATGCTGCGCCCCGATTTCACCGTGCCCGTGGTGCAGATGCATATGGCCCATGGGGCCGAGCCTGCGCGCTATACCTATTCCGGTGAGGTTTTCCGCCGTCAGGAACACGACCCAAACCGCGCCAATGAATACATTCAGGTGGGTTTCGAGGTCTTTGATCGCGCCGACCCGGCGGCGGCAGATGCCGAGGTTTTCGCCCTGATCGCCGAGGCGATGCAGGGGCTGCCGGTGCGCCCGGTGACGGGGGATATTGGCGTGCTGATGGCGGCGGTGCAGGGGCTTGATACCTCGCCCGCGCGCAAACAGGCGTTGATGCGGCACATCTGGCGCCCGCGCCGTTTTCGCGCGCTGCTGGACCGCTACGCGGGGCGCACCCCTGTGCCTGCCGGACGCAAAGCGTTGCTGGCCAATGCCGACGCGGTCTGCGATGCCCCCAAGGTCGGTCTGCGGTCGCAGGCAGAGATCGAAGCGCGTGTTGCGGCGCTGCGCGAGGATGCCAAGACCGCTCCGATTTCCGCCCAGCAAGTTGATCTATTTGAAGCGCTGCTAGAGATCAAAGAAACCCTTCCCAACGCGCTCAGCCGCCTGCGTGATCTGGCCGTCGACATGCCCGCCATCGGCGATGCAGTGGCCCGCGTTGCCGCCCGTGCCGAAGCGATGCGCGCGCGCGGGATCGATACCGATGCGCTGCTCTTCGAGGCCAGCCACGGGCGGTCTTCGATGGAATATTACGACGGTTTCGTTTTTGCCTTTAAGGCCGAGGCGCGGCCCGATCTGCCCAGCATCGCCAGCGGCGGGCGCTATGACGCGCTTACCCGGCGGTTGGGGCAGGGCGATGAAATCCCGGCGGTGGGCGGCGTGATGCGCCCCGGCCTGATGCTGGAACTGGAGGCCGGGCAATGACGCTGAAACTTGGTGTGCCGTCCAAAGGGCGGCTGATGGAAAAGACCTTTGAATGGTTCGGCGCGCGCGGCGTGAGCTTGCAGCGCACCGGGTCCGACCGCGAATATGCGGGCAAGGTCGAGGGCATCGAAGATGTCTCTCTGGTGCTGCTCTCAGCCGGAGAAATCCCGCGCGAACTGTCGGCGGGGCGGATCCATTTGGGCGTGACCGGCACCGATCTGGTGCAAGAGAAGCTGGCGCTTTGGGATCAACTGGTCGAGCCGCTGGAGGAATTGAACTTTGGCCATGCCGACCTGATTATCGCGGTGCCGCAGTCTTGGGTCGATGTTGATACACTCGATGACCTGGACGCCGCCGCTGCGGCCTTCCGCGCCGAACATGGTTTCCGTCTGCGGATCGCTACCAAGTATCACCGCCTGGTGCGGGAATTCCTGCGCACCCACGGTGTGGCCGATTACGCGCTGGTCGACAGCCAAGGCGCGACCGAGGGCACGGTGCTGAATGAAACCGCCGAGGCGATTGCCGATATCACCTCCAGCGGCGAGACGCTGCGCGCCAATCACCTCAAGATCCTCAGTGACGGTTTGATCCTGCAATCACAGGCCACACTCTGGCGCTCGCGCATGGCGCCCCTAGAGGATCACAGCCGCAAAGCGCTGAAAACCCTGATCGCGCAACTGACCTGACGTAGCGTCACAGCCACGGGTTTTTCCCTTCCCTTCCATATGATTGCACCTCCCGAGCCTCGCTGGCTCAGGAGCGCGTCGCCCTGCGACCTATCAAGAGACTTGCGGGATAGCGCGCTTCGGATAGGGTGAAAGGGTCAACAGGCCGATACCACAAGCTCCGCCAAAAGGGGCAGGGATCGGGACATAGGGAGGATCCGTCGATGATCGGATGTCACGCGCCCCTTGCGAGGGGCCGCAGCCGTCGCCGCATGGGAGTGGGCGATTGCTGAAGATTGAGGATTTGCATCTGTCCTTTGGCGGCATCAAGGCGCTGCAGGGGGTGAATTTCGAAGCCGGGGCCGGAGAGATCACCGGTGTCATTGGCCCCAACGGCGCGGGCAAGACCTCGCTTTTCAATGCGATATCAGGGTTTTACAAGCCCGACCGGGGGCGTGTGTCTTTTGACGGGCAGGATATCACGACGCTGAGCCCCGACAGGCGCGCAGGGCTGGGGCTGGCGCGGACCTTCCAGAACATCGCGCTGTTTCGCGGCATGACCGTGCTCGACAACATCAAGCTCGGCGGTCACACGCGGCTCAATACCAACGTCTGGCAAGCGCTGCGCTATTTCGGCGCGGCGCAGAAGGCCGAGTTGGAGCTGCGCCGCGAGATCGAAGAGCAGGTGATCGATTTCCTTGAGATCGACCACATCCGCAAATACCCGATCACCATGTTGCCTTATGGTCTGCAAAAGCGGGTCGAACTGGGCCGCGCGCTGGCAATGCGCCCGCGCGTGCTGCTCTTGGACGAGCCGGTGGCGGGCATGAACCGGGAAGAGACCGCCGACATGGCGCGGTTCATTCTCGACGTGCAGGAGCAGTTCGGCACCACGATCCTGCTGGTGGAACATGACATGCACATGGTGATGGACATCTGCAGCCGCATTGTCGTGCTGAACTTTGGCCAACAGATCGCCAGCGGCACGCCCGAGGAGGTCTCGAACAACCCGGCAGTGATCGAAGCCTATCTGGGGGCCGCGGCATGACGCCGATTTCCTTTGAAGAAATCGCGCCGGAATTTTTGAAAAATTCCGAGGGTAAGGAAAGGGAGGCGCTTTGATGGGGCAGTTCGTGCAATTCGCGATCAACGGGCTGATGGCCGGAGCGATCTACGCGCTGATCGCCGTGGGGATCGTCAGCGTTTACAAGGCCACCAAGGTGGTGAACTTCGCCCATGGTTATCTGATCATGTTCGGGGCCTATTTCTACTTCACCTTCGCCGTGATCGTTCCGGGCCAGCCTTGGGCACCTGCTTGGCTCGCCTCTTGGCAGCCGGGCTGGATGGTCGAAATGCGGGGCGATTTGCCGATGTTCTCGCCCGTGGCGGCGGTGCTTGATTGGGTGGCGAACCTGCCGCGCATCCTGTTGGGGCTGGCGGGGGCGCTGGTCTGCAACGCCATTCTGGGCCGGATCATCGAGCGGGTGTTGATGCGCCCGCTGATGGGGCAATCTATTTTTGCGATGATCATGGTGACGGTGGGGCTGATCTCGATCCTGTCGGGCGCGGCGCAGTTGATCTGGACGGCGGATGCGGCAAGCGTGCCCTATATCGCGCCCAACATGCCGATCCGGTTTGAGTTGTTCGGGACGATGATCTTCCTTTTTGGCACTGATCTGGTGAACATGGTCGTGGCCCTGCTGCTTTTCGGTGGCATCGTCGCCTTCGTGAAGTTCACCAAGGGCGGCATCGCCATCCGCGCCACCGCCGAGGACCAGTCGACCGCCTATTCCATGGGTATTTCAGTGCCCAAGGTCTTCTCCCGCGCTTGGGTGCTGGCCAGCACCACCGGGGCCATCGCGGGGGCGATCCTCGCCACCCGCAACGGCATTTCGCCGAGCCTTGGCCTCTTTGGTTTTTCGGTGCTGGCGATCGTGCTGATGGGCGGGCTCGACAGCTATGTCGGCGTGCTGATCGCGGCGATGGTCGTCGGCGTGCTTGAGGCGATGACCCAGTGGCAGATGGGCGGCGGCTGGGCCGAGATCGTGCCCTACGTCACCGTGCTGGTGGTGCTGATCTGGTGCCCGCACGGCCTGATGGGGCAGAAAGAGGTCGAGCGGATATGATCAACGCAAATCTCAAATCCAGCTATGCCGCCGATGAGCGGGTGCTGAACAACCGCTACAAACAGGCCTTCGTTTACGGGTCGATCCTTGCGCTGGCGCTCTTCACACTGTTCGGCAATGACTACCTGATCCTGATCGCCAGCCAGATGGGTATCCTGCTGATCGCTGTGGTGGGGATCAACATCCTGACCGGCTATACCGGGCTGGTCTCGCTGGGCCATGGCGCCTTCGTCGCCATCGGTGCCTATGCGGTGACGATCTTCGGTAACCTCGGCGCCGGGGTGATCCCGGCGGGGTTGATGCCCTTTGTTTCTGTCCCGCTTGCCGTGGCGCTGGCGGCGGCGGTCGGCGTGTTGGTCGGCCTGCCGAGCTTGCGGGTGAAGGGGCTCTACCTCGCCGTGGCGACGCTGGCGGCGAATTTCATCGTGATCTTTTTGATCGAAGAAGACCTCTTTGCCCCTTGGACTGGCGGCATGGTGGGGATCAATACCAATGTGCCCAATCTGCTGGGCTGGGAGTTGGATACCAAACGCGAGATGTTCGGGCTGATTGCGGCGGTGGGGTTGGTGTCGCTGCTGGCGGCGCAGAACTTGATCCGCACCCGCGTGGGTCGCGCCTTTATCGCCATTCGCGACCGCGACTATTCCGCCGAGATCCTCGGCATCTCGCTTTTGCGCTACAAGTTGATGAGCTTTGCCCTCTCGGCCGCGTACTGTGGTCTGGCGGGGGCGCTTTTCGCCTATTTCTACGCCCGCATCCTGCCCGAGCAGTTCGAACTGGCGCTGTCGCTGAACCTTGTGGCGGCGCTGATCATCGGTGGCATGGGGCGCACGATGGGGCCGGTTTTCGGGGTCATCATCGTGGTGATGGTGCCCGAACTTATCAAAGTGCTCTTTGGCGCGCTGGCCGGTGACAGCGCCGGCGCGGGGCAATTGCGCGCGCCCTTGCAGCAGATCGCCTTCGGCGTGCTGCTGGTGTTGTTCCTGCTCAAAGAGCCCTTGGGCATCAACCAGATCGTCGACCGTATCCTGCGCGCCGCAAACCGTTGGCCGTTTGCGCGCGGGTAAGAATTCACAAGGCCACATCAGGGAGAAGACCAGATGACCATGAACCGCCGATCCTTCCTCGCCACCACCGCCGCCGCGACGGCGGCCATGGGCACGCCGATGATCCTGCGCGCCCAGCCCAAGGAGTATGTGCTCGGCGCCTCGCTGCCGCTCACCGGGCCCTTTGCCACCGCCGGTCAGTTGGTCGCGCCTGCCTTTGCCATGGCCGCGAAGCTTTTCAACGACGAGGGCGGGGTGGCTGGGGTGCCCATTCGCTTCGTTACCGAGGATTCGGGCTATGTGCCGCAGAATGCGCTCAACAACTACCAGCGGGCGCTGGCCTCTGAGGGCAAGAACATGATCGGCTATTTCGCCGACAGCACCGGCGCGATGAAACTGATCGCGCCCGAGCTCAAGGGCGAGAACGCCCGGATTATGGGGTCGACCTCTTTCGCCTCTGAACTGGCCGACCCGGCGACGCATCCCTACCAGTATCTCTCGGGTCCGACCTACCAGAGCCAGTTCGACATCCTGTTGCAGAACATCAAGAACGAGGGCGGGCAGAAGGTCGCCTTCATCTTTTCCAACACCGAGTTTGGCCGCGACCCAATCGAACATGGGCGCAAGACCGCCGAGGAATTGGGCCTTGAAGTCGTGCTGGAGGAAAGCACCAAGGCCGAAGGCGCCGATATCCCCACGCATGTCACCAAACTGGCGCAGTCCGGCGCGGATCACTGCATCCTTCAGGGCTATGTCACTGGCGTCTGGCCGCAGCTTATTGGCGGCGCGCGACAGTTTGGTCTGCCGGTCAAGTTCAAGGGCACCTTCTGGGGCATGGAGAAATTGATCGCCGACCGCATCACCGCCGAGGCGGGGCCGTTCCTTGCGGGCTATGAGGGCGTCATGCCTTACCGCTATTTCTATGACCGCGAAGAGGCGCCGCGCTACCAGCAATATGCCGAACTCAGCAAGCAGATGTTCGCGGGCACGCCGCTAGAGAACTACATGTCGACATGGGCGATCCAGACCATGTGCGGGCTGGAGATCGCCATGAAAGCCTTCCGCGACACCGCCGAGGCCGGGCTGGAACTGACGCCTGACAACATCGCCGAGAAGTTGGCGGGAATCTCGGACTGGGATTCGGGCGGCTTCTTTGGTGGGCCGGTGAGCATGGAAAACAACGCCATCGGGACGGGCCGGGTCTATGGCTACAACCCCGAGGACGGGCTGTTCACGCCGAAATCCGATTGGTTCACCGTTTGATAAACGCGGGGCGTCCGGCGGGCGCCCCACACCCTAGGAAAAGGACGCGCCCGTGCTGACCATCGAGAACATCGAAGTGACCTACCACCATACGGTGCAGGCGCTGCGCGGGCTGTCGCTGGAAGTGCCCGACGGCAAGATTGTCACGCTTCTGGGCACCAATGGCGCGGGCAAGACCACCACGTTGAAGGCGGCGAGCAACCTGCTCGCGCTTGAGAATGGCGAGGTCGGCGAGGGGCGGATCAGCTTCAAAGGTCAGTCGATCATGACGATCCAGCCCGACCGTCTAGTGCAGCAGGGGCTGTTCCACGTGCGCGAGGGGCGGCGGATCTTTAGCGAGATGACGGTGGAGGACAACCTGATTGCCGCCTCCTACGCGCTGGACCGGCGGCAGGCGAAGCCGGACTATGACAAGGTCTATGCCTTCTTCCCACGGCTGAAAGAACGGCGCCGCCAGATCGCGGGCTATCTCTCGGGCGGGGAGCAGCAGATGCTGGCCTTTGGCCGGGCGATGATCGCGCGGCCTGAGTTGATCTTGATGGATGAGCCCTCGCTCGGCCTCGCGCCCAAGGTGGTTGCCGAGATTTTCGACACGATCAAACGGCTGAACCAAGAGGACGGCACCGCGATCCTGCTGGTGGAGCAAAACGCCGGGGTGGCCTTTTCGGTCGCCGACTACGGCTACATCATGGAGAGCGGCCAGATCGTCATGGAAGGCGATGTGGCCAAGCTGCGCGGCGACAAGGACATCCAGTCCTTCTACCTCGGCATGGGCGAGGAGGGCGGCGCGCGGCAGTCCTTCCGCGATGTGAAACATTACAAGCGCCGCAAACGCTGGCTCAGCTAGGGAGGTCCGCCATGGCATTCGACGAGTTCAAGGGCGACTTCGCGCCGCTGGTCCGCATGGTGCACAACCATGCCAAGAACCGCCCCACGGGCGTGGCGATGCGGCAAAAGGAATTCGGCATCTGGAACGAGATCACCTGGGAGGGGCTGCAAGAGATCATGCAGGCCACCGCCGCAGGGCTGGTCGATCTGGGGCTGAACGCGGGCGATCATGTCGGCATTCTCAGCGAGAACCGTAGCGAATGGGTGCAGGCGCAGTTCGGCATCAATGCGGCGGCGGGGGTCGTGGTGGGCATGTATCCTACCAGTCCGGCGGCGGAACTGGAGCATCTGGTGAATGCCTCGGATACCACGGTGCTGTTCATCGAAGATCAGGAGCAGCTGGACAAGATCAAGGAACTGGGCGACCGGGTGCCGCAGCTGCGGCAGTTGGTGATTTTCAACCCCAAGGGCACGCGGGGCGAAGATCTGCTGGAGCTGATCAGTTTCGACGACTTGCTTGAGAAGGGCAGGGCGCGGCTTTCGGGTCTCGCCGACGATCTGCGCGCGCGTCAGGCGGGGATCGAGCCCGACGACACGGCGATGATGGTCTTCACCTCCGGCTCCACCGGGCTGCCCAAGGCGGCTGAGATTTCCTATGGCAATATCCACGCGGGCGTCGGCGTGGCGCGTGACGTTTTCGGGGACTACCCGCCGGGGACGGATGTGCTGAGCTATCTGCCGCTGTGCCACATCGCCGAACAGGCGGTGACGGTGATCAACGGACTGGCGCAGCAATTCGTGATGAATTTTGGCGAGAGCCTTCGGACCATCACCCTTGATCTGCGCGAAGTCGCGCCGCAGGTCTTCTTTGGCGTGCCGCGAATTTGGGAAAAAATGCAGGCGGGGGTGCTGGTGCAGGCGCAGACCGCGGGGCGGATCAAGGGGCCGATGACGCTGATGGCGCTGAAAGGCGCACAGCGGCGCGGCATGATCCGGCGCGACAAGTGGAGCGCGGGGGACCGCATGGCGCATGCCTTTTGGGATACGCTCGTCTATCGGCACATCCGCAGCTATCTGGGGCTGGGGCGCACGAGTTTCGCGATCTCTGCCGCCGCGCCGATCAGCGCCGAGCTTCTGGGCTTTATGCGCGGCATCGGGGTCAATATCCGTGAGGCATGGGGCATGTCCGAAACCTCGGGCGTGGGCACGATCCAGAAATCATGGGGGCAATGCGACGGGCGCATCGGCTTTCCGGTCAGCGGCGTGCGCACCCGCATCGCCGAGGATGGCGAGGTGCTGTTCTCGGGCGGGACCACCTTCAAGGGCTATTACAAGAATCCCAAGGCCACCGCCGAGACCATTCAGGATGGCTGGCTGCACACGGGCGATGTGGGGCGCGAGGAGGCCGATGGCTCGATCACCCTGATTGACCGGAAAAAGGACATCATGATCAACGCGGCGGGCAAGAACCTCGCGCCCGCGCATATTGAGAATGTCATCAAGGCCAGCCCCTTCATCAAGGAGGTCGTGGCCGTTGCCGACAAGCGGCCCTATGTGACGGCGCTGGTGCAGATCGACATGGACACCGTGCGGCTCTGGGCCGAGGGGCAGGGGATTGCCTATACCACCTTCCGCTCGCTCGCCGAGCATCCCAAGGTGCAAGAATTGATCGACGCTGAGGTGGCCAAGCAGAACCGCGATCTAGCACGGGTCGAGCAGGTCAAGAAGGTCTGGCTAATGCGCAAGGAGCTTGATCACGACGACGGCGAGGTGACGGCGACGATGAAGGTGCGCCGGGCCAAAATCTACGAACTCTACGGCGACCAGATCGAAGCGCTCTACGCCCCGTGAGGCTCAGAGCACGCCGATCTCGGCCAGAGCGCGGTTCAGCTCCACAGGCAGTTCCGCCTCTGCCTCGCGGCCCTCGGGCAGGTCGGGCGGGGCGTCCTCGGGTTTGAGGTAGCGCCAGCCTTGGAAAGCGCGGCGCAGGCTGTTTTGGGTGCGGATGATCTCAGGGTCGAGGACGATGGCGCAGCGGCGGATGCCGTCGGCGCGGGTGATCTCCTCTAGGCGGATAATGCGCTGGCGGGCTTGGATGACGCCTTTGATGACCCAATAGATCGAGCCGCCGTTGAGAATCTCGGCCTCGCGCTTGGGCCACATCCGCGTGACATGGCGCGGCAGACCGTCCTTGGTCCGCACGTCCTTGCGCGCCTGCCATTTGGCGAGGCTCTCGACGCCTTCGGTGCCGACCGAAAGTTTGATTAGATTGATATAGTTATCCAAAAGTTCCCCCGCAGTGCTGCCCGAGAATGCGCCTCTATATAGTAGTTTCTCCTTCGGAGCTAGCAAGGTATTGTGGTAGGCTGAAGAATAAATTCCCGTAGATGTGCATTTTGGGCGTTGAGAAATCGGCCCTTCATGTTGTATCGATGCCGCCTCTTAAGTCGCATTCGTGCTGCCCTCACGACTCAAAGGAACCGTTGTATGTCCCGCTTTACTGCCCCGATCGCCGAACAAATCTGGGATATGAAATACCGTTTTAAAGGGGCCGATGGCACCGCCAAGGACGTCACGGTAGAGGACACATGGCGCCGCATCGCTCGCGACCTCGCGCAGGTCGAATCGAAGGCGGATGTTTGGGAAGACAAGTTTTTCAACGCGCTGGAGGATTTCAAATACCTCCCCGCTGGCCGCATCACCGCAGGCGCGGGCACCGCGCGCCGCGTGACGCTGTTCAACTGCTTCGTCATGGGCACCGTGCCTGACAGCATGTCGGGTATCTTTGACATGCTGAAAGAGGCTGCATTGACCATGCAGCAGGGCGGGGGAATCGGTTATGATTTCTCGACCATCCGGCCACGCGGCGCGGATGTACTGGGCGTCTCGGCAGATGCTTCCGGCCCGCTGTCCTTTATGGATGTCTGGGACGCGATGTGCCGCACCATCATGTCCGCAGGCTCGCGCCGGGGCGCGATGATGGCGACCATGCGCTGCGACCACCCGGATGTGGAGGATTTCATCGCCGCCAAATCCGACCCCGCGCGTTTGCGCATGTTCAACATGTCCGTGCTGGTCACCGACCCCTTCATGGAGGCCGTCAAGGCCGACGGTTCGTGGGACCTCGTTTTCGGCGGCAAGGTCTATAAGACCGTGCAAGCGCGCGACCTGTGGAACAAGATCATGCAGGCGACCTATGACTACGCCGAGCCGGGCGTGATCTTTATCGACCGCATCAATGCCGCCAACAACCTGAACTATTGCGAGACCATCGCCGCCACCAACCCCTGTGGCGAGCAGCCGCTGCCGCCCTATGGCGCCTGTCTGCTAGGTTCGATCAACCTCGCGCGTCTGGTCGCGCAGCCTTTCGAGGACGCCGCCCATCTGGACCAAGATGCGATGAGCGAGTTGGTCGCCACCGCCGTCCGCATGATGGACAACGTCGTCGACGTGTCGAACTTCCCGCTGCCCGAACAGGCCGCTGAGGCGCAGAACAAGCGCCGCATTGGTCTGGGTGTCACCGGGCTTGCCGATGCGCTGTTGATGGTCGGCCTGCGCTACGGCTCTGATGAGGCAGCGGCCCAGACGGAAAGCTGGCTGAAGGCCATCGCGCGGGCCTCTTATTTGGCGAGCGTCGAGTTGGCGAAAGAGAAGGGGGCCTTCCCCCTCTTTGACGCGGAAAAATTCCTCGCCTCCGGCACCATGATGCAGATGGAAGACGATGTGCGCGACGCGATCCGCGAACACGGCATCCGCAATGCGCTTCTGACCTCCATCGCGCCCACCGGCACGATCAGCCTTTATGCGGGCAATGTAAGCTCGGGGATCGAGCCGGTCTTTGCTTACGCCTACACCCGCAAGGTGCTGCAGAAAGACGGCAGCCGGACCGAGGAAGAGGTTGTCGACTACGCGGTGCAGATGTGGCGCGAGCTGAAAGGCGACACGCCGCTGCCCGACTATTTCGTCAACGCCCAGACCCTACCGCCTGCCGACCACGTCAAGATGCAGGCCGCGGCGCAGAAATGGATCGACAGTTCGATCTCCAAGACCATCAACTGCCCCGAAGATATCTCCTTCGATGCCTTCAAGGACGTCTATATGCAGGCGTGGGATACGGGCTGCAAAGGGTGCACCACTTACCGCCCCAACGACGTGACTGGTTCAGTCCTGAGCGTCTCGTCGGAGAAGACCGACAAGGCCCCCGCCGACAGCCCCGATCAGGTCAGCGAAGGCGGCGAGATCGTCTATATGTCCGACCCGCTCGACCGTCCGGCGGAACTGGAGGGCAACACCTACAAGGTCAAATGGCCCGACAGTGAGCACGCGCTCTACATCACGATCAACGATATCGTGCTGAACGGCCACCGTCGCCCCTTCGAGGTCTTCATCAACTCCAAGAACATGGAGCATTTCGCCTGGACCGTGGCGCTGACGCGGATGGTCTCTGCCGTGTTCCGCCGTGGTGGTGACGTGTCCTTTGTGGTTGAGGAACTCAAGGCGGTCTTCGACCCGCGCGGTGGGGCTTGGATGCAGGGCAAGTACATCCCCTCCATCCTTGCGGCCATCGGCGGCGTGATCGAGCGTCACATGATCGCCACCGGCTTCATCGCTGGAGAGGGCATGGGCCTGAAGACCGACCCGCAGGCGAAGGTCGTCGGCCTCGACGCCCCGCGTGGCAAGTCATGCCCGTCTTGCGGTCAGTTCGATATGCGGATGGTCGAAGGGTGCATGACTTGTGGGAGCTGTGGGCATAGTAAGTGTGGGTGATTTTTGTGGTGGTAGTCGAGTGGAATGACAGGCAATTCAGAGCCATTTTGACCGAATTGCCTTCCACTTTCTCACACTATTTCTTCCACTCCTAGCTAACCTACTGAAATTTATAATGTCTTGAAATGCCGGCCCGAAAGGGTCGGCATCTTTTGTTGATGCATCGCATATCGGGTGCCGTGGTTGACGTGAGTGAGTTTATGTTCTCATAACGTTCTCAGAGATCCGGATCTTCTCGTTTAACCCAATGCAGCTCTTCGCTGTCGAATGCTGGTCGCCGAGTTACTGGCGAACTGGCCTAGAGAGGACATCAAATGCCACGCATCAAATTTGCTGGTGTCAGATTCCCGGATCCCAATGCTCCGTCGGTTTTTGACATTGAAGCCCGTCTAAAGCGCCACCTGGTCAATTTTCGGAACACCAGAGCCAAACCCAAAAAAGACAATCAAATCTCTGACCGAGATCGTCGCAATATTCAGCGGAAGATTGCCGCCTACAAGGATGCGGTTTCTCGTCGATCAGGCATGGATCATCTTGCCGACAAAGACCGCCAGAGACTGGAAGTGTTCCGTCACGGCGCAGAGCTCATTGCAGTCGAAACCGAACACCGTGCAGACGAAATTGCTTCCGCCATCCATTCCGAAATGCCTTGGATGGCAGCTGCAACAGAGATGATTTGGCAGGATATGCGCGCCTCGGTGCGCAACGGTGATCTAGCACCGCGTTTGAGACCTCTGCTCTTAGTAGGACCACCCGGTATTGGGAAAACCTATTGGGCTCGGTCGTTAGCGCAGCATCTGATGGTGCCGACGTCCGTTATTGAAGCTACCGCCGAACCCGCTTCATTCTCCGTCACTGGATCCCAACGTGGTTGGGGATCCGCCGGGCCGGGGAAGCCTTTGGAATCCATTATAGCCAGCGGTGTCGCGAACCCTGTCATCGTCGTCGATGAGGTTGAGAAGGCTGGTACGGTCGAGTCGCTGCGAGGGCAGCGGTTTGATTTATCCGAAGGCCTCTTGCCATTTCTGGAGCGCTCTACCGCCGTGCAATGGCCGTGCCCATATTTCCGCGTCTCTTTTGATATGTCCTGGATTACATGGATCATGACTGCAAACAGCGTGGAGGGGTTGCCAGCACCGTTTCTCAGCCGCTGTCCGCCTTTAAAGTTCCCGTCTCTTTCAGTGAAGCATCTGCTTGGATTTGCGGATCGGTTGGGCGCCGAACGAGACCTACCTGCCGAAGCTGTTGATGCTGTGAAGGAGGTTATCCAGGCGATCAGAGTTCCGCATCTCATAAGCCTACGATCAGTTGCAAGAATGGTGGATTCTGTCGAACAGGCGATCAACCGGCCTCCATTGCATTGAGTAATGGCAGAGAACTCGTCTGCTACAACACCCAGCTCATTTCAATCTTTCTAAAGGAGGTGTTTTATGCCCAATAATGTTCGCCATGGATTGCATTCGCGAACCCAAGTTTCCCCCTTCAGCCCAACTGGAACTGAACCATTTCCATGTAAGGCCGTTAAGGCATCGTCGCGCCACGTTGCGAAAGCTACTAAAGGAATTCTGGCTTCCTTTGGGAAACACCAAGCCTCCTACTTGGTGGCGGGTGCCCGATCAGCACCTCACAGGAGTCTGAGGCTCGGATCGGGAAGATTCAAGGGCACCTCAGGATCAGCGGATAGTCGTTCGAAAGATCTTAGGCTAGGCAAGAACGACCACGATGTCCGGAGCCGAGTTGGTGGCGGGCCGCCTCCGCGGCTGAAGCTCCACGCTAAGCACTCGGTGCTGCGAAAGATATCAACTGCCCTTCGGGTCCGAATTGAATTGAGCATGGATGAATTTGGACCGTACATCGTCATCGACGATGTGACATCCGCCGAAATTCTAATCATTGCGCAGATATTTGAGGATTGAGTATCGACTTACCCGCAGCGAAGGGCGGATTCCGACCATTCAAAGGGGCAGGTCAGTGTCAGTTCAAGTCTTCTGCCTCTCTGTCGATCTAGGCCCCGTCTTCCTGCGGCCAGCGGCTGCAAGCAAGGACGCGACAGACTCCGGTCCAGACGCTTGATCAAGCCCCTCGAGCGCCTTCGTGCAGCAGTGCGTTTGCGGTAGAATGTCAATGCGGCTAAGTCTGTTGATTTCGACAAGGAATTTTGGCTCGCCGGAGTTAAGCGCAAATTCGGCCAGGCTCTCGCCGGTGTTTCCCAGCTGAGTGTCGTCCTAAGCGTATGTATGCACTGCCACCTGTCTGAGATTTTCGATCAAAATTCACGTACAAAGGGGCCATCCGTGCGCCTGCGCTGTCTGGGAGATTGCGGCTCCTTGCGGACTTTCTCAGGATCGCGAGACGTTCCAGAGCCCCAACTATTTCTGTCACCGGCGACAACACCCGTTTTCGTCGCAGGCAAAAAAGGGCGCTGGCTTGCGCCTGCTTCGGCCAGTTCTGCCTTTGGGTTGGAGCCCTGAATCAGGCCATGCCACTACCCAGAAATAAGGAGATGCTGAGAGTTTGCAATTTTCTACTTGTGGTTATCCTGCGATCAGGCAGAATATAACTACAATAACTCAGCACACTTCAGTTAGCCTTACAGTCAATACTAATGCTAGGAAATGCATCTATCATGAGAAGTAGGTTCTATTGTGTCCTCGTTCTCATTGTATTTTTCTCCGCGATTGTGGCGTTTCATAAGTCGCGTTCTGATATTGATGCAGACGAATATGTGCAGATCGGTATTCATTCATATTTAAGAGATGTAAAAGGTCGCATAATCAAGGGCGCCGGGGGAGCAGCAGACTCCACCTATCGCCACCCTGAGAGCATGAATGAACTAGAATACTATTTTCCGAATTGCTGTTATTTTTTAGAAAGTTATCCAGATGGCGATCCGATTAGTCCATTAAGGCGAATTTGGTATCAGTTTGGTGGATATGTATTCTTGGAGGTGGGGCTTATTAAGGTCGAAGGAGGTGGGCCAAATGTAGTTAAAAGCCCTTATCCGCGTGTTATGGCTATTGATAGAAACGGCAAGGATATAACTGAAAAAATCGCACCTAGGTAAAAAGAAAAAATCTATCGCACTCTAATGTCAATTACGTAGAAAGTGAGTGAAATATATGCCCCTACCCACGGCCGAAATGGTAACTTCACAATTCCTTTACGGCTTTCCCAACGCGAAGTTGCTACTGAGGAATCCAACCTGACAGATGCTGAGGAGTACCTGAAGGTTCGCTTCGGCTAACGGTAAGCCTCGATACCATCCGGAAGTCAGTATGCGCCTAGCTAGGTATGGCTGATCCCTTCGTTGAAAATTCGTCTTGAAAATCGCAATTTAAGGTGCCGCTGGAAGCATTAGATCAGGGCTTGCTCACGATTTGAGGAGGAGTGCCTTATAGCTTCCCCGTGGCTGCGGAAATGGGGCAAGAACATCGGCGAGCCAGGCCTGTGGGTCGATGTCGTTCATTTTTGCCCTGACAGTGAGGATATACATGGCGGCCGTCCGCTCACCGCCGCGCTCGGAACTTGCAAAGAGCCATGACTTCCGACCCAGGGCAACGCCACGCAGGGCGCGTTCTGCCGTGATGTTCGTCAGGCAGATGCGCCCGTCATCGAGGAATGTTGTAAAGGCTCGCCAACCGTTTTCTTTCTTGAACATGTAGGTGATCGCCTTGGCCACCTTGTTGTGCTTGGGCAGTTTCGCGCGGTCTTCCTGAAGCCAGTCATGGAGATTTTCAAGAATGACCTAAGGCTGCTCATCGAAGCGATTTCCAGGATAGTCAAGCCAGAGCTTTCAATCGGTCGGGATCTGTATGCGCTCCTCGCGCGCAGCGGGCCTCCGCTAGATATCACCTTACAAGTATGGCCTCGCAGGTAATAGTGGTATACGTTCATAGACCTGCATCAGCAACTCCGCGGCTTCACCGCTCGCGAACAACCTTTTTCATTGACAGGTAAATGTGGGCGCATTATCCTACCTTTAACAACTAACCTATTGTCTTGCGAGGCTCGGACTCCAAGGGACTAGGGGAAAAAGCCGGCGTATGCCGGTTTTTTTATGCTTCGAGGACTGCCTTCTGCCGTTACGCACACGCATCTACATTGATGGCTACAATCTCTACTACGGCTGCCTGACCAAGACACCATACAAATGGCTCGATGTACTGGCTCTTTTTGAGACCGGCATACTTCCCACAATTCTCTACCAATCAGCGCGTGGCCGTTCCGGGGCGGCAATGGAACTCCTGCACGAGCCCGCAATCAAGTACTTCACGGCTGATATTATTGAGACGGCAGCTAAGGGCCAAGATTCAGTTTCGTCGCAAGCTCACTACCATAACGCACTTACAAAAAAGCTTGGTAGGCGCATAGCCTTTGTTAAGGGAAACTACTCCATCTATAAAGCGAAGCAGCCGCTCATTTCTGCAGATGCGCCCGAGCGTAAACCGCGTGAATGCGAAAAAGTACAAGTGTGGAAGTTCGAAGAGAAACAGTCGGATGTAAATATTGCTTTACATATGTTTGATGATGCCTTGCAGGGTAAGGTGGATCAGGTTGTTCTGGTTACAAATGATACTGACTTAGTACCCGCGTTCCAAATGCTTGAAGCACGCTGCCCGAATGTCGTCAGAGGGCTCGTGGTCCCAACCCGAAAACCTTCAAAAGATAAAGCTGTAGAGCGCCACGCTAATGCATCGCTCACGAAGCTTGCGGACTGGGTGCGCAGGTACATTACTGACGAAGAACTTCAGCGAGCTCAGCTACCCGATGTCGTGGTTGCGACAGCAGGTGGACGAGCTTCAAAAAAGCCTGTTTCTTGGTATGCGCGGCCAGACCATTTGATGAAGTTGATTGCAAAAGCAAAGCCTGTACTTGGGGGTGAAGGTAGGATTATGAAGTGGGCCCGAGAGCCGAATCAGTGGCTCAATGATCAGAAGCCCATCGATCTAATTGAAACTGATGAAGGGGCGGCCCTAGTTTTCGCTTACATCGACAAATACATCAAAGATCAAATTAAGGACAGCACAACCATCTAGCCTTCATCAAGAATAGCGCAAACACCCCCGGTGCGCGCGTGATATACAGTCGTGCAAACGTGCATTGTCCATCTCGCGCGTCACCCGCTGAACTTCTGTGTTTGGAACGATCGCAAGGAGGTGGCCGCTGATCTGCGGCGGATTTGCCGTGCCCTTACAGCCGATCAAGCTGGCTTGGAGTTGGATGCCTTCGAGGAAAAATGGGCTGGGAAATATGCCTCTATCGCACCGGCTTGGCGCAGAGCTTGGCAGGAAGTGATCCCGTTCTTTGCTTTTGATCCCGCCATCCGGAAGATCATCTACAGCACCTACGCAATTGAAAGCTTGAACCGGGCAATCCGCAAATCGATCAAGACGCGAGGACCGTTCCCGCCCGAAGACTCGGCGACGAAGCTGATCTACTTGGCGATCCGAAACTTTGAGAAAGGCGGCCGGAATATTCGGAAGTGGTTTGCGGCCGGCAATCACTTAGCCATAATGTTCGAGGATCGCTTCAATGCGTGCCTGTATCTAAAACCCGCATGGGCCAAGCCAGATACACAAAGTTCATGACACTCCCGGACCTCACCGTAAAAGACAGCGGTTCTAGGCGTGTTAAGGACCCAAAACCTCACGAGCAACGTTTTTCACTTTCCGCGACAGTCGCGTAAGAATTTCAGATGAGATCGCGCTGTATTGCCAGAACAGTTCTGTTGCCATCCGTTTCTCAGGAAACATTTCCACGAGACTACCAGCATCAATGTCAGCTTTCACAGATAGACTTGGCGCGATGCCCCACCCGATTCCGGCGCGGCAAGCATCGGTATAGCCCTTGAAAGACGGCACTCGATGAGCATCAGTTGTCGGTACGGCCCCAAAAATATGGTTCACCCACATGTTAGGCAGAGTATCTTTTTCATCAAAAGCAATACCACGAACAGTCGCTAAGCTGGCCAAAGTAATGCCTTCAGAAAGTGAATCGGCATAAATCTTTGGACTGACTACAGCACTGTACTCCAATCGCCCCAATCGCAGTGATTTCAACCCGTCAAGTAGTCGATCCTGCGGTGTAACCGTGGCAATTACTTCTCCCCGTTTCAAAGCATCCGTCGTGTATTCGCGGTCGTCGCGCAAGATATGGATCAAGACGTCCTCGCTAGTGCAAAATTCAGAAATTACCCGATTAAACCATGTGTTCATACTGTCACCGCTGACCCCAATCCGTAGCACTGGCGGCGCATCCCCCTCGACAAGCCCCGACGTTTGAAAATCAGACTTGACGTCCTGCTCCAATAGCTTGACCTGCTCCATATGGGCAAAAAGCCGATAACCCGTAGGTGTCGCCTCACAAGGCTTTGAGCGGATCACCAAAACTTGGCCAATGCGACTTTCCAACAGTTTCACACGCTGGGACACCGCCGACGCTGTAATGTTTAGCCGTGCAGCAGCACCTTCGAAACTGCCTTCGCGGATAACGGCCCAAAGAGCATCCATAAGTTTGTAATCAAACATTATAACAGTAACCGACAATCAGAAAATTCGCGCAAAAATAGCACGCTCCTGCACGTAAATCAAGTTTTGCTAAGGTTGCCTTAGAAAACTTATCTTTTCTAATCTTTATTTTTCACTCAGCCTTGAGTTGCCCCGCCCACATGCGGGTCGCGTGGAGGATTAGCCGTGAATTATGACCGTGAAGTACGTGCCTATTGTGACACAGATCGCGATGATGCGATCACCTTGTTTGAAGCAGGCAATGCTCAACACCACAGCACTAATACGATGGTGCATCTTGATGCCTATATGCGACGCGCCCGAATGTTGCGCCAGATAGGACAGTAAAATGACTATGGATCAACCCAGCTACCTGCGCATGATCAGGCGTATCTCTTTTTTTGCGGCAATCAGTTATGCGGTGGACTACTCATTTCAGTTGGTCGACATGTTCTGGATCGCTCAACTTGGTGCAGCGGCACCGACAGCGATTACGTTGGTCTCTGTAATTCTCTTTGCCGTTCTCGCTTTGAACGAGATCGTAGGCGTCAGCACCGTTTCTTTGCTATCGCAATCGGTGGGTCGCGGCGATGAAACCGAAACTGGGGCGCTGATCCTGAACTGTCTGATCGTGAAGTTTGTCCTTGGCGTCGCGATGGTTGTCCTTTTGGGTGCCATTCTGTTAACCACTGTCTGGTGGCAAAGCCTTGATGGCGCTTTGCGACAACTTACACTGGAGTATGCTTGGGTGATCTGGCCTTCGCTCATTCTATTGCCTGTTTACTCAACCATAATGACTGTTTTGAGGACCGTAGGGTTGGAAATCATGGCCGCTGCGATTTCGGTGATGATCCTAGCTGTCAACGCGGTGGCCACTCCGTTACTGATTTTTGGCTTTGGGGAAATGCAGGGGCTTGGGATTTCCGGAGCTGCTTGGGCGACAATCCTGTCGCAATTCATGGCTCTATTTGTATCCATGAGCGTACTCATTCGGAAACGTCCTGCACTGAGTGTATTGCGCCGATCAGCGATTAGCTGGCAGCCGACTCTCTATCGCAAACTTGTCCTGATTGGATTACCTATCGGCGTCATGATGGTGGTGTACAGTTTGGAGAACCTTGTGCTGGCAAACCTCGTGTTGGATTATCCAATCGCCGTCAGCGATGGCTTTGGCATAGGTGCGCGCATCTTTGGTTTTGTATTCATCATCAATCTGGGGGTTACGGTCGGCGTCGGCATTGGTACAGGCAAGATTCTCGGTGCAGAGGGAACTTCCGATGCCGCCGCAGAGACTATCCGCGTTGGTACGCAACGGTTGTGTCTGGGCCTCTTAGCGCTTGGATTACTAATCTGGGCAAGCGCATCACTTTGGCTAGACCCTGTACTTTCAACCTTCACCGATACCCCAAAAACAGCAAGAACAGCCGCAGACTACATCCGCTTCATGCTACTTACCAACTGCTTGTTCATGGTAACCTATGCGCTGAACGGTGTATTCGAAGGTGCTGGCGTGACTTGGCCTATCCTCGCGGCTGGGCTCGTGAGCTACGCGGTAATTGAATTTCCCCTGCTATATATCCTGCACAATCATGTGCCCGGAAACTTATTGTTGCTCTGGAGCTCAATCTGCGCAGCAGCATTCGTTAGTCTTGCAATTACCCTGAAATTGTTTCGTCTTCGCTATTGGGATGTCACCAAAAAATCAGGAGAGGTCGCGCGAATATAAATGGGGATTGTATATTTGACAAACTCGTAGCGTAAGGTAAGTTCATAGTCAGTCTAAAGGATTCTTATTTATGGCGATTATGGCAATCAATTACGACTTGAAGGCTCCAGGTCGGGATTATCAGCCGCTTTACGATGCGATCAAGACCTACACCTGGTGCCACATTCTGGAGTCATGTTGGCTTGTGGATACGCAGAAAACGGCAGCGGAAGTGCGGGACCACCTCAAGGCTAAAGTCGATGGAAACGACGAGATTTTCGTAGCCCGTCTGCAAGGCAATTGGGCCACCAGCTTTAGCGATCAGGCGACTGACTGGCTGAAGTCACCATCCCGCAATTGGGGGTAGCGCCGTACGGCATATCGTCAACCTTGAAGGTGGTACTGCTTCGCCAGTTTGCACAGCTTTTAAGCCGCTGGCCAGCGCCAACAGCGACCATTATCACTAATGATTTCCATCATAGACACAAGCATGCGCTTCAGGCTATCCCTAAGCCTCCTTGGTCAGCCCAAGGTGCGCGGTCGAAATGGGGGCCAGTTCAATCATACCCTTTTCGATCCCGGCCGCGGTATCTTCGCGCCTCGATAAGCTGCAAAAAGCTAGGCCATCCGCTGCTGGGCTTCGGCTGTCGGCGCGGAATCGTCATAGAAAAATCTTAAAATACTAAGTTTCGCATAGACCTTAGCATGATCTTCTGAGCTACTCCCCATCTGTTGGACAGGAGCTGGCGTAATTTAAGCTACTCTCTGCACCTGCTGATCGGGTTGATTGATATCATTTCTCTGCCAATAGACCAACGCCGGTGGCTTGCCGCCGAGGGCTGAGTGAGGACGCTGGTGGTTGTAGAAGGTCATCCATTTCCGAATGGCTGCTTTCGTCTCTGATCCGGTCTCCCAGGCATGCAGGTAGACACACTCGTATTTCAGGGTGCGCCATAGCCTCTCGATGAAGATATTGTCGAGGAACCTACCTTTCCCATCCATCGAGATCCGCACCCCGGAACGCCGCAGCCGATCCGTCCAAGCGAAGGACGTGAACTGGGATCCCTGATCTGTGTTCATGATCTCGGGCGGGCCGAACTTATGAATGGCCTCGTTCAGCGCTTCGACGCAGAAGTCGGCCTCCAGGGTGTTCGAGATTCGCCAGGACAGAACCTTTCGGGTGTGCCAGTCCATGATCGCCACCAGGTAGAGGAACCCTCGGCGCATGGGCAGATAGGTGATGTCCGAACACGAGACCTGGTTCGGGCGATCCACCCGCAGACCTCGCAGCAGGTAGGGATAGGTCTTGTGACCCTTCGCCGGCCTGCTCGTGTTGGGCATCTGGTAAATCGGCATCAGCCCCATGAGGCGCATTAGCCGGCGTATCCGCTTCTCGTTCACGAGATGCCCGTCATTACGCAAGTGCCAGGTCATCTGCCGGACACCGAAGAACGGCGTCTCCAGGAACTGCTCATCAATCTGCCGCATCAGGCCGAGGTTCTGTTCGGTCTCGCCCTTCGGCTCGTAGTAATAGGACGAGCGCGCAATCGACAGCAGCCTGCACTGCTGACCGATGGACAGCTGGGGATGGTCAGGCTCAATCATACCACGCCTCACTTCCCGCCCCAGGGCTTCAGCTTTCGTTCCAAAAAAGAGTTGGCCACGGCCAGCTCCCCAATCTTGGCGTGCAGCTCCTTCACCTGCTCCTCGTCGACCTCAAGTCTCTTGCGGCCTCCGCGTTCGAACACGCCGGACGCGCCTTCGAGCAGGGCGCGTTTCCATTGATGGATCATCGTCGGATGCACTCCGAACCGGCTTGCCAGTTCGGCCGCCGTCTCCTCCCCCTTCAGGGCTTCCAGCGCGACCTTCGCCTTGAACTCGGGCGCGTGCTGCTTGCGTTTCGACATTTCTGATCTCCTTCTCGTCGAAGATCAGCAGACTGCAAATCGTAGCTTATGTCAGTGTCCGATTTTCAGGGGGTAGCTCACTTCAGCACCTACTAGGATGCCGGGAAGCGCGTAGAGAAGCGTCGCTGCACAGCCTATACGGCCTCAGCGCAACCGGAATGTCGCTTCACATAACCCGTTCAAGTTTTTAGACATCTTCCGGTTGATCGGAGGTGGTTCGCCTGTCCTGCAGAAGGTGCAGCGGGGCGGTCTCAACGAAGCGCTCCACAAGTTTCTCATCAGGCCCAGTTGGTTTGTAGGACTTCTTGTGAGCGCGCCATGCAACGTAAAGCGCGCCAACGCTACCTGCGATACCACAGATGACAACCAGAGTTTCTAGTGTCATTTCTAAAAATCCTCCATTTAAGCGCGCAAGTCATCAAGACCAACTGCAATCTCCGCATCGACTGAATACATGTTTAGGGCAATCACTGCATCTTCCGAAATAGTACTCCTTTGCACTTCTGGAATGTCTTCTACAGATGCATTGAGGAGAGACACATTTAAGTTCCTGAAATGCCCCCATTGAGACCTCGTTCCAGTCTCCTCTCAAATTCAGAACGGTTTCGGCATTGGGCGTGTCAGACTGTGCGACCTCGTGCAGCTTACGTTGCGCGTGCGCTTAGCGGTACGGTAAAGCATCACCATTATCAACACGTTTGAGTCGGCGATGGTAGTTCGGATGCTCGTCTATTTGAAGGATGCCCGAGAAGCCCCTCAAACGTCATCTGCATATTGGCCGGACCGCCTCGGGACATAGGTGAAGGCTGCGCCGGGCGGGACCGCGTCAGCCCATAGCCTGTCATCTCGGGCCAACGCTCGTAAATAGGCAGCCTTGGTCTTGCGTTTGCCGGGGTCCAGCACTTGGGCACGGATCTCGTCATGAAAAGCTTGGCAGACTGCTTCAAGTCGGGGATCAGCGCATCAAACACGGGCCGCAATTCATAAGACGCTTTGCGAACTCATCCCGAAAGTGACGAACAGTTCAGATCGATGCGTTGGCGCCTGTATATCTGCGCTTGCCGGTAAAGCGGCAGATGAGCCGCGTATTTGCTGACCAGCACATGCGCCACAGGGGCCTCCCATGGCATACCAACCGGGAATAAGCCGTACGGGTGCAGCGTTTTGAATGACGCCGGTTGTGCAAGACCGGCAGGCTTACTTTGGGCGGCGGGTGACAATGACACGGAACTGCGCGGGAAGGTGGAGGTTTCAAGTGGGATTAGCCGAGTCTGTCTATTCGCCTTTCTACCCTAATCGCTTTGGGCGTTCAGTTTGGAGACTATACTCTTACTGTCGAAGACGACGCGCGCACGATCTACGACATGATGATTAATTTCGTCTTCTAGGTCGCCATCAAACAACTGCAGTATGGTACCTATAGACGTTCTCAATTCTAATGAAGCTTGCACGGGGCACCAGCCCATTAACGTGCATCCAGCTTTGAACTCCCAACGGCGCATCTTCTCTCCATTGTCTCTGCCAATTTAGGTTAACATGTAATAATTAACGAACAGTTAAAGCTGGGGGAGTTTCCTTGTAGCTTGACGTGTTCCCCCTCCCTAGAGAGTTCTTGGTTCGAAGTTTGCATGTTCTGCAGTTAGAGAGGCAGGCGTTGCGAAGAGTCATTCTAGCCAAAATAGATTGTGGGCATTTTATGGGTCACTAGGCATGCATAGGGTTCAACGAACTCTGACGGAGACATGGCAGTAGCGACGGCATGTTTTACAAGCGGCGCTCGGAGTATGGCTGCGTGGACATGTTCGATTCCGAACATGCCGAAAACACGAACCTAAAGAAAAGGTCGGCATAACTCACGCTTCACGTGCCCACGTTGAAGGAGATGCTGGAGGTGCAGGCAGGCGAAGACCATGCGACTAGGAGGCGCGTTCTCTGAGGGGTAACGTTATTGCTCACCCTTATGCCCTCAAGAAATCATCATGGTAGATGCCGGCTACTACATGTTACAATATATTTATTGATAACGACAGCTTAGAGGAAGATAGGGTTATGAGCTTCAAGCTAACAATTAACGCCGAGGAAGAGGCTCTTTCTCTCAAAGTCAGAGGCTTTGATGCAAGAGATTACGAGCTGGTACAAGCCCGATTGACAGAAGTCGCAGAGCTTCTCGAAGAAATCCTATCTTCTGATGAAGCCGCAAACAGTCTCACCGAGGCAGAGCTCACGCGGTTAGAGCCAAGCCTCGCGGCGCTGGAGCTAAAGTACAAAATTCTTTTGCACCAGGCTGGTGAGCTGGCGCAGGCCGCTAAAGGCATCGCCCAAGGCCATGAGACAATTTCTCAGCACGGGTTTCCGGAGCTGGATGATGCCTGAGCAAAGAACGGCGACTGTCCACTTTGGTGCAAACCGTATCGCGACTGGCTTTATAGAATGCATATCAAACCACTTGGGGAAGGTCTTACTAAGTACGTCGACCAAAGCCATCACGCGCCACGAGTACGTTGAGCACTTTAGAGCGACCATGACCGCCTCAGACAAGCTGGGCCTTCTACAAGGGGCTGTTGAGCCTGTTCTAAGAAACAAAAAAGCTCTCGATGCCTTTAAGCACGTCGTCATCAGCGAACACGCCCTTCTCGGCCCGGTAAGCGATATGCTGACCAAAAAGACAATGTTCCCTAAAGCCAAGCGAAGAGCTCAAAACCTCGACAATGCGTTCTCCGACCGCCAGCTGCATCTGCATTTAGCAATCGCCCCTCAAGCAGAATCTTGGACATATCTGCTGGCGGATGATGACATCTCCCCCGGTCCTTCTGACCGCGCCGTGCCAGTTCATTCTTGGGCCGGCTTGGTGTCTCGCATCACGGCTGCCTGTCCCAGAGCTACCCTAACAGTTTGGAATTTCGAGCAGCCCCATCAGGTGATGCTGCCGTTCTTGGCAGCCCTGCTTGATATAGACGTCGAGCTTATTGATCCTCAAACCCGCAAAGCCCTGTCGCAAGAGGCTTGCCATCACCTCAAAAGCGCAAAGCTTCTCAGTAAGATTGTCCAAATCGATGAAGAGCTCCAGATCCGCATGGATGCCCAGTATGAGCTCGATCTGATCAGGATTGCCGCCATGTCGAAGGTCACCTTGCGTGACGGCTGAGGCCAAGTTCGACCTTCGCCACGTCAGACAATGTTCCATGCCCCTTTCTTACGTTTCTTGATAGAAGCTTTCGCCAAAATGGCTTCGAAGAAACGCGGCCTGGGGCGCGGCCAGCTTCTCCAAACGCTCAATGACATAGTCCGGCAACTGTAGCGGCGCTGTTTGATGAACTCTCTCAGCAGCCTGAGTGTATGCGGAGGAAGGCAAGCCACAATGATGCTCAATCTTGCGCAGAAGGCTCAAAGGATCTTTTCCGATTTGTCCGTAGGGTAAGTACAGCAATCGATCTGGTGTAAAACGTGCGCTCCACCGCGGCACATTGTTCAGATAATCTCCGCGCGTACGAAGCGCAGGCATGTCTAAGAGCGCCTCCCACTCCTGTGGCGATGAAGGCAGTTTCTTCCTGCGATGCGCATTCATGCGTAGCTGAGACTTCAACCGATCCAAGGGGTTACGGATGAGATAGATCAGTTTGCTCTGCGGCAGAAAGCGCCTGAAAAAGTCCACACCCTCATCTGGAATACATGAGTACTCCGGCGTGACATCAAGACATTTTTGATCCTCCGGCGCGCGGGAGAAAATGTACTTATACCATGTGCCGTTCAAAATGGGCGCGGTCTGCAGACGATCAAGATACGCCAGATAGGCCTCATCTGGGGGTGAGGCGCTTGCGAGATGGCGCGCGCGCGCGCCCTGAAGTCCCTGTTTAACATGCCACGGCGCCCACCGCCGGCATTCAGCAATGAACTTATGGTCAAAGAAATGCAGCTCCTTGAAGGGAGGCACCCAAATGTCCCGTCTTGTTGCCAAGGTGACATGTAGCCAAGACGTGCCTGCCTTCTGCGCGCCGATACACAGGATATCGGGTTTACGACCTTTGTTCATATTACATTCCTGCTTGTCTCATCCTGAGACCAAGCGCCGATGAAGCCCCCAAACACGAGAGCGGTACAGGATACGCTCACCACCGGCTCAAGCATTGTTCTTCATAATCCGCTGTAGCCGCTCTTTGACTCTATCGTCTACCAGAGGCGCGGCCTTCACCCCTGATATACGCTTAAACCGCCTATAGACGGTTGGGCCAAGCTTTAGGCGCTCCATCACTTCCATCAGGATCTTTCCGGCCGTCGGTTCCGATGCCGCCACCTTCGCTGAGCGCGCAAACATATTGTCGATCATATCTCCCTTCTCCACCCAATAGGTCAGCATGCCATCAAACAATGCCCCTCCCGATGAAAAGCGTCTACGCGGGGGCCACGGACGCTTTGGGTAGAACAGTTTAAGCTCGCTCTCGTGCAGCTTCGCAGTATTTGCGAAGATACTGGCACTCATTCCAACAGCACATTCTCCGGAACTTCGGCCCAAATCTGCGACCGTATCTGCGATCGACACTAACCAGCGTAGGGAAAGCTCTGACCGGATCACCTCAAACTGTTCATCCAAGATCCGCCAAAAGAGCCTAAGGGCACTCTCACAGCTCGGGTCCCTGCGCAGCACGACGATCGTACAGGCCAGCAGGTGCGAGAGACGAGAAGCCCCAGAAAACTCCGGCTGAAGCTTCTGAAAATGAGCTACCAGATCTTTTGACCGCCCCGCCCAAGCCCCCGTTGGAGAGCCCGGAATAATCATATCTGCGAAGGGTTCAAGCACAGAGCTATCCTCAGGCAGCGCTTGCGCAGCATCTTTCAGAAAGATCTTTTCGTCCGAGAAATAAGCGGGCCAAAGATCGTAGACCGTCCTGTCCTTAGGCCTCAAAGGTTCGAAGTTATATCGTTTCTTTGTGGGTTCAGGGCGACCGGACGCATACGCCAAAAAGCGATAGTCATCCGCAAACAGGCGCATGAAGCGCTCTTCATCCTCCTGCCGCCACCGTTCCTCGTGTTTTTGCCCGTTCCGAGACGCGCGAAGTCGCGGCAGTTCTGCTGCGATCCCGAAGTTCGCACAAAACGCCCCAAAATCCTCTTCGAGGGTTTCGAACCGAAGAACCGTGTCTGCATAGAACAAGCAGTTAAACGGATGGGTCTGGGGAATGATATGATGTTTGAAGTTCCAAGGGATGTCCCGATGACTGCGGTCAAAGCCAATCCACGGGTCTTCCAGCACATCGAGCGCTTGCGAGATGGACAGATCGGGCCATCGCGGCTCGGCATAATAGTCCCCCTCCAACTGATTGCCGAACTTGAACATCCGGAAAGCAGACAGAAATCGAGCTTTTGGCTCGCGCACAACCGCCAAGCTGTGCCGGTCTCGGAAGCGCTCCGGCACATGACCAAAGTACCGTCCTTCAAGCCTCCCAAGCGCGTCGCGCACCGATGTGCCGCCGGTTTTGGGCAGATGGATGAAAACAATATGCGGCTCGTTGATTATGAAGTTTGTCATTTCGTCCTAGAGTAGTGTTTGGAGCCGGCAGGTGAATCCCGTTTGTCATTTGTGGCCGAAAAAAGACGTGCTGTGAAACGTATACCATCAATGGCGCTCGAAACACTCTCCATTTATGAGACAAATTCTGGCACTAATTGGGCTAGGCCAAAGAAGCATGGAGCGCGGTTGATGTATCTACGGTTTAGCTCTCCATGTACTTATCCAAGCCAAGACTCTTCTGCGAAAGGAGAGGGTGCAAACGCGATCACGCTACCTGTTGCGATGAACTATACGGTCGGCAGAGCGCTCAAGATCGTCGTTCCGAGCAGAACAGCCATATCGACGACATACTGTGGATTGCGCGACCAGCGGTAGAACCCGTTGGTTTTGCCCTCTACTCCTGCGGCGTTGCATTAGGTCGATGCCGACGACCGCAGGCCAAACCACGGCGTTCCCTGCCACTATGAGAGGCAGACCTACTCCGCAGCGAAGCCAGTGGCCCCCCCCCCAGAGCACTCCACTCAATGTGGTCTTAGAGGATCGCGCCACCAAATACTGCTAGGAGGGGTGGCCAGTCCATGATCTAGCTCAGCAAATTCACCAACTGCGGGCGCGATAGACGATGGATTGGGGCGAAGGATCTCCCGATCAGCATCACGATTGGACCTGCTTCGCAGGGAAGCCCTACGGTCAGCGTGCTTGGAAAAAGGTCATTTATCCGTGCCCCTCCTCGCCATGTCCCCGCCCGTCGAACTGAGAAGGAGCGTCACAAGCGTGGTGCGTGCATTCCAGCTCAAGCGTCGTGTGGTCGATGTCGAACCGGTCAGCCACGGTTGCCTTGATCTGCAGCTTCAGAGCGTCTGCATCGGACCAACGCCCTTTAGCAATAACAATATGCGCGTCGAATGCCGCACGGTGCTCGTCCATTTGCCAGAAGTGCGCGTGATGGATGTCTGCAACGCCATCGATTTCGCGCACGGCATAAAGAACCGTTTCGGTCTCGATCTCGGGCGGGGAACCAAGCATCAAGATACGTATCACAGGCCCTATCTCTCTGAGAGATTGCCACAGAATGTAGCCAGCGATCAAAACCGTCACGAGCGGGTCGATAAGCCGCCAATCATAGAGCAAGATTAGCGTGCCAGCGACAATCACTGCGATGGAGCCGAGCGCGTCAGCCACGTTGTGCAGGAACGCGGCGCGGATGTTCACGCTGGATTTGGACATGGCATATGTCAGTGTGGCAGTCACCCCATCCACAATTAGCGCGATCACCGCGATGATGACGATCATCCAGCCTTCAACGGGCTGCGGATCGACGAAGCGCATCGTTGCCTCGTAGAGCAGATAGAGGCCTATCATGATCAGAGTGGTGTAGTTTATGAGCGCTGCGACAACCTCTACCCGGCCATAGCCGAAAGTCATATTCGCATCGCGCGGTCGCCGCGCGACCTTGCGCGCACCGAAAGCGATGATGAGAGAGATCGCGTCTGAGAAATTATGCAACGCGTCAGCAATAAGAGCAAGTGAGCCGGACAGGATGCCACCGACGATCTGGGCGACTGTCAGGCCAATGTTGACCGCGATGGCGGCGAAGACGCGACGGTCGCCGGCATCGGGATCGATGTGGTGATGGTGGCCGGTGCCCATGATGGCTCCCTTTAGATTCGGAACGTTTTAAAATATATAGGATCTACAGCGACTATAGGTTCAAGGGGACAATATGAAAGAATACTCCATTGGAGAGATGTCGCGCCGCACTGGGGTAAAGGTTACGACGATCCGCTACTACGAAAGCCGGGGTCTGATACCCTCGCCTGCGCGCACGACCGGGGGACAGCGGCGGTATGACGAAGTTGGGCTCGAACGGCTCGCCTTCCTACGTCATGCGCGCGAACTGGGTTTCGAGCTTGATGACATAGCTGAACTAATGACGCTTTCCGAAGCCCCGTCAGAAGATTGCGCGCCTGCCCACGAGATCGCACGCAAACAGCTTGCGACGGTGGACCGACGCATAGCCATACTCACGCGACTGAGGAAAGAATTGGCGCGTATGGCCGATGCGGATGATCCTGGGCACGCGGGAAAGTGCCGGGTAATCGAAGTTCTGGGAGACCACCGGCTCTGTATTGGTCCCCATGATACTTGGCAAAAACACCCCGCCCCCGGCAAGCACCACCGGGGCCGGGGTTCTTTGAATGGATTGAATGAGAGCCCCCTAGAGGTCAAGACCAAATGAAATCGCTTCAATGAGTTGTACATGCACAGTCGCACGATCCGTGCCGTCCGGGTCCGTGCAGATCGGGTCGTCCTGTTCCTCTTCGAGTGGCTCGGCGGCACGGGGTTTACAGGTGCTGAGGAAGGTAAAGTGGTTCGCTGGTGCAATTTCAACATAGGATGCATTGGGCAACCTGTTCGCAAGGTCATTGCCAGCCGGTCCTACGTCAGTAGCACCAAGCCTGTCTGCGTCACCTAGATTAATAAGTGTCATCCCCGCCAAAGCGCCCTGAAGCGTTGCGGGATCAGTGGCGTCGCCGAAGCCGGGATCAACAATAACGGCTCGTGATATACGCGGATCGCGTGCATCCGCTTCAAAACCAGGATAGTCCGCGAACCGCACATCGCCTAAACCGAAGAAGGTATAATCAGCGGCCTCCGGATAAGTGCTACAGTTTATGTCTTGAGATGCACCATCGAAGCGGACACCGGCCAGAACCTCGCTGCTACGTTACTGTCGCTGAAAAACACCAGCATCCGCCGGCGCCATACCGTGTATTTTTGGAGGCCCAGCATCCGCGCTAGTTTGCGCCCAGACTGCGGTGGTGCAAGGCCTAGCATATCTCTCAGTGTGACCATGATCGGGTCCGGGCGGTGGAGGCGAACGATGGCGTTACCCGTTCTGCTCAAATAGGTTTTTGGCAACCAATGCAGCGGATGCGCTGGACCTTAATTTGGGTGCCGCCCCACTTCTGCCGACGTTCGTCGCCCCAGAAGGGGCACTTGTGATCTTGGTTTGTCCGCGCTTCGATTTCCGAAACCGATTCGTCTTCTGTAAGAGTTCCCAGAACTTCGACTAAGCGTTCTCGACCTGGGCCGGGTTCAGGGGGTCGGGGGCAGCGAGAAGCCGGCGAAAGACGTTGAAAAGCGCAGTGATATAGGCCTGTCTGCGAGGTAATGAAGCGCACCATCACGGTTTGCGGACACCCCCTAGATTTAAGGCAAACGCCTACGACGAAGCTCAGATTTACTCACGTTTGAATCTAAGAGAGGATTTTGCATCTAGGCTCAACAGCCCATTGGCAAAAGAGTGCTTTTCCATATATGGAAAAGGAACGCCGGTCGAGGTTTCCCTTGGACCGGCGCACTAAATTTGGTGTCGTTGGCGCATTACGCGTTAGCGTCAGTGGGACCAGGTCGACTGCTTAACTAAAGGGATGATATAGCCGACGTGTCGCGAAGTCAAACTAATTTCGAATATTCTGAGGAGGTCTTGACTTCATTAAGAAAGTCGATGTCTCCGGAACGGTTCGACCCATACACTCACAAAGCCGGCGGGGACCGGGAACTTGCTGCGGAGCTGTATGTCTATAACTCGAGAGTTGCCGAGGCACTCTTGCATCCGCTTAACTTGATCGAAGTGACTTTGAGGAACTCGATAGACAGGGTTCTCGTGAAACTGCACGGGCATGATTGGCATCTTTCTCAGCAAGTTTCAGATGTTTTCTTGATGGAGGGTGGTGCGAACACTTTACAGGCGGCGGTCAGCCGTTCTGGGAGAAATGCTCTTCGCGGTGATATTATTGCGAATTTGTCCTTTGACTTTTGGTCAAACATGTTCCGCGACCACTACGGCGATTTCTGGCGATATCATCTATTAGAGGTAATGCCGAATCTGCCAGAAGGGGTAACACGACACGATCTCCAGGTATCGGTGAAGACCATAAACAACCTCAGGAACAGAGTTGCCCATTATGAGCCAATCCTTGACATGAATGTCTCAGGGATTTTGACAAACGTTTTTAAAATTGTTGGGTATATCTGCAAAGATACGGCGGTCTGGGGCAAGCATAATGCACGCTTGCAGGCTGTTACCCGAACTCGGCCTCAGACGGCTGGAAAGTCCTCTACACCGCTCTCTACAAGGCTTGATAAGAACTTCGCAATCATTTCAACAAATGACAGCCTCTTGACAGCCCTGAACAAGCTAGATGTCAATTCCATGGTTGCCGTAATTGAAAACGATCAGAAACAGATCGCAGGCGCGGCAAGCGCAAAGACATTTCTGAACCAGATCATTCAGTGTTCATGTCAAAATGGCCTGGAGGGTATGATCGACCTAAGTGAGATCTCTATAATAGAGATACTTACAGATAAACCGTTCGAGCCATGGAAGATGTTTCCAGATGAAGTTTCAATCCAAACTGTTGCAGCTGAGTTTAATTCGAAAACAATCAAAATAGCTGTTGGTTACGATGTCGAAAGCTCAAAAGTGAGCGGGGTCATGCTACGGGCCCATCGGAAATACTAAAGAAATCTTGCAAGTAAGCAAGCCTTAGACATTTACCGTTATGAACTTGCGGCTCTTGTCAGCTTTATTTAGCAGTTCGGGGGGAGGGGCTGACGCTGCTTGCCACCCGTTAAAATTTCCGCGATATCTGCTACGGATTAACGTTTCCACACGCTGATTCATTTGGGATTCGGTTTATGCCGTGAGGCAATTTCTTAGAGCCCGGGCGTAGAATTCAGGCAGGAACTCCTAGTTTGCTATGAACCGGGATTGGGTGGAGCGGCGGCAGGTGTGGGTGATTAATGACTTCCTAGGCCAGTCGTGCAGCTTCGGTCTGCTTTCTGATAGCTTCTCTGATCGATTGATGCCGCATTTCCAATACGATCGGCTACAAAGAGCCTACCGGAATAGCAATTTTCCAAGCTGGCGCACTTGTTACTGTGCGTCAGGGCGAGCAGGTGAATGTCGGCCCAAATTTTTGAATGCCCATCTCGCGAAAGACGCTTCCGGTATATTTCGGACACACCAGGCAATTGCAGCTGTCGCAGCGATCGCGAACGCGACCCGCCCCCCGAGCACAGCGCCAAGGTCCGCACCAATGGCAACCATAATAAGGGTATCCTCGATGACACTATGCGCGAACCCCATGAACACACATGAGATGAAAATTTGACGCGGTGAGACCAAGCCCGACCGTGCTTCCCGAATGAGGAGACCTCCGCCATACGAAATCCCCAAGAAGAGGCCCACCGCCGTCAAATGCCCTGCCTCGCCGCGTATCCCAGCCAACTGCAAAAGAGGCGCGAGCGCTTTCATAACGAGCTTTAGAATGCCCGTGACCTTCAGTATCTCCAGGCCCCAAGTTAGCGCGAGGAGGATGAAGAACATGGTAACCATCGCCTCAAGAAGGCCGGTGAGAAACCCGGTCCAATCGGGCGTCGCGTTCATCGGAATCCACGCAGGGTTTACCGGTTCAGAAAGCCAGCCAGTGGCAACAAGCAAATTGTGCAGCAAGAAGGCATAAAGCAGCCCACCGAAGATACGCAGAGTTGTGGTTGTTAGCATTCGAGGCCCCGCCTGCTGAATGATCTTCTGCTCGATCGGCAAAGCGTGCGCAAAAAGGAGCAGAGCCGAGAACACCGTCACATCCGCCACACTCAAGGAGTCCATCGGGACAAGAACAAAGAGCAGAGGGACCGCCCCCCAGATGCCAACCAACATCCCGCTCAACCAGGCTAAGCCAAGCTCGGGCGGCAGTCCAACAAGGCTCATAATAGGCGCGAACGCAGGGGCGATCGCCTCGATCACCCCCATGCGTGACAGCAGTTCTGTGAAAACTGTAATCGGAACCATAACCCGGAGGAGCACCCAGTATACTTCCAGTGCTTCCAAAGTTTTAACGTAGGCGGCGCGGAGGATTGGCATCGAAAAATTCCTAAAAGATTATACCGGCCCTTCTACTGCGACCCCTGTCGCATGTGTGGTCAAATATTGCATTATTGTGCAATTTTATTGCAAGATTGCGCTGAGCGAGAGGTAGGATGCATGGATCAACTCGACAGAAAGATTTTGAACCTCTTGCAGCGTGATGCATCACGGTCGAATGTCAGCGTGGCAGAAGAGGTCGGATTATCTCCCTCAAGCTGTCTCCGGCGGGTTCGACGGCTGCATAAGATCGGGATCATCGACCGCACTGTCGCGATCCTGAACCCTGCAAAAACGGGCCGGGGGCTAAAGGCGTTGGTCACTGTCGAACTCAAACTTCATGGTGAACAGCACATGCGCCGCTTTCTGGATATCGCGGTGGCCGAGGATCCCGTATCCCAAGCCTATGCCGTCACAGGCGAGACCGACGTCGTTTTGATGCTAAACCTGCATGACATGGAAGAGTTTGACACGCTTTGCGATAGGTTGTTCCGCGATCAGACCAACGTTGCCAGATTTTTCACAATGATGGTGATCCGCACTGCGAAAGAGGAAACAGCCTTTAGGCTTTAATCACAATATCATGATGGGGTTAATGTCTCTGCGCATATTGAGGGCAACTAAATGCTGCGGGGACCCTGTTTTTGCTCGTGTCTGCCTTTGCTTCTAAGTTTCTTCGTTTCTCAAGCTCAGGCAGCATGATCTGATCGGGCCACTTAGTAGATTGGTCGCGAACACTTCAGCATCTTATTCAAGAAGGTATGTTTGAGTCCTTAGGCAACCGAGGGGTTGTATATCATCTTCCGGGTGAAGCTATGCCCTCCCCAGATGATGTTTTTTGGCGTAAAGGTTGGTGATGGTGATGATCTCGCCAAATGTCTTCAGACTTCGTCAAACCTTGGGGGCAGCTCCTCAGATTTGGAGCCGAGGTCCTCAGGTTTGGAAGCGAGCTCCTCAGATTTTGGAGCTAGCTCTCAAGGAACGAATTCAGTGCGGGACGAGGCTGGTTACTTGGTAAGTGACCAACTGCAGCTCCCGGTGATCGATTCACTCGACGCGCTTGCCATCGATTTCCGTCAGCAACTGATCGAACTTGCTTCTAAGGTGCGTATTCCGGAGTATCCGCCCACTCATTCCGACAACATGCGCCCACCTATTCCGGGGTATCCGCCCACTTGTGACGCGTTGCCGTGAGGCAGTGGGTTGGGGTTATCAGGTTTGAGGGTTTTCGTCACCCATTTTGGTGACGCTTTTCCGCATAGACGGCCCCTCGAGTTCGAGGCGGTAAGCGTTGTGAACGATGCGGTCGAGGATGGCATCAGCGAAGGTTGGTTCGCCAATGACGTCATGCCAAGCCTTGATGGGTAATTGGCTGGTTATCATCGTTGAGCCGCGACCGTAGCGCTCTTCCACGATCTCCATGAGATCCCGGCGTTGCGTGGCGGTCAGTCGGTCTGACCCCCAGTCATTGAGGATGAGCAGCTGTGCTTTGGTGATGCTGCGGAACCGGCGGGGGAAGCGCCCGTCGCCATGGGCCAGTTCGAGTTCTTCGAAGAGACGCGGCATTCGCTTGTAGGCCACAGTGACACCGTCGCGACAGGCTGTTTGCGCCAGTGGGCAGCCGAGCCAAGTTTTGCCGACACCACAGGGCCCGGTAATGATCAGATTGCGCTTGTCGGTGATCCATCTACCGGTGAGCAGACTCTGGAACAGCGTCTTGTCGAGACCACGGCGCGCGCGGTAATCGACATCTTCTGGGCAGGCGCCCACATGGCGCAGCCTGGCGGAGCGCATCCGAGCTTCAAACCGCTTGGTGGTCGGCCAGCCGAATGACACCCAGACAGCTCCGGTAGCCCTGTTCGGGGTGCTTGCGTTCGCGCATCACAACCTCTGCGAAGGAGGCGACATTCGGCCCGACGCGATCGGCCCGTGCGATAATACGCTGCGGCGTCCAGTCCTTGCGGAACTTGTGGTGCGCTGGCATGTGCTCGCGCTGTGTAGAATGTCTGCCGTTTCCAGAAGTGCGCACATGGGAAGCAACACGCTGTCCACCATGGAAGACTTCGACCGTGCGGGCGGTGATGCGAGCCCACAGCTCTTTCTTCAGTAACTGATGGGGCACAGAGTAGTAATGCTTGTCGATTGCGACGTGGTAATCCAGCCCCGCTCGGCACTTCTTCCATTCGGCATAGACATATGGAGCCGTCGGTAGCGGCTTCAGGGCGGGGCTTATCCAACTGCTCGAACAACTGCTTGCGGCTGGCCCCAAGATGCCGAGAGACCTTGTCGTTGAGCTGGTCAAACAACGGGCGAATGGCAGCGTTCACATCCCCGAGGCTAAAGAACTGCCGATTGCGCAACCGCGCCAGAATCCAGCGCTCGACCAGCAAGACCGCCCCTTCGACCTTTGCCTTGTCCTTTGGTTTATGCGGCCGCGCGGGCACAACGGCTGTGTCGTAATGGGTGGCGAGATCCGCACAGGTTCGGTTGATCAGAGGGTCGTAAAAGCACGCTTTGGTGACCCCGGCTTTCAGGTTGTCGGACACGACCTGCGCCGTCACACCCCAAGGAAGCCAAAGGCACGCACATGGCTCGAGATCCAATCCGGCAGCGATTGCGTCCAGGTCGCCTCTGCAAAGGTATAGCTTGAGGCCCCAAGCGTCGCGACGAACAGCTGTGCCGCGCGCACTTCCCCGGTCTGAGGATCAATCACGTCGATGGTATGCCCCGCGTAATCGACGAACAGCCGCTCGCCCGCCGGGTGACGCTGTCGCATCACCGGCGACAGCTTGCCTTCCCATCGTGTAAAGTTCGCAAAATCGGGAGTAGCCGTATCCCTCGGGGTGGTCGGAGCGATGTTCCTCCCACAAAAGTGACAGCGTTACGCCCTTCCGACGCAACTCGCGGTGAATATACGACCAGTCAGGCTGCGTCTTGATCCGTTGGGTGTTCTGGTGAGCTCGGTGAAGGAGGCATCGCTCAAGGTCCGTATCAGACATCTCTGCTGGCAGCGGCCAGCCCAGACCCAACTCAGTAGCGCGATCAAGGTAGCCCCGAAGGATTGTTCGCCCAATCGCCAGACTCGCTGCGATCTGGCGGGTTTGATAGGCCCTCGGCTGACAGCCGCAAAACATCTCGTATCTTCCGCATCGGCAATCTCTTCATCGGGCTTCCTTCATGCCAAAAGGACGAAAGGTAGCCGGTTACAGGTTGCCTCGCAGCAGCACGTCACAGGGGCGGGCGGATACCCCGGAATCGGTGGGCGGATAAAATCGGAACGGGTGGGCGCATCAAATCGGAAACGGTGGGCGGATCACCCCGGAATACGCATCTAAGCCACGGGCAGAACGAAAAATGAACCGAACCGAGTTTAAACAGGTTCTAATTGAAGTATGCCATAGCCACTATATCACGTTGCAAAGCTTGGCCGATCTTGTGAGGCGGCAGCCGGAGTCGTTGCGCGACATCGAGGAGGACCAACAGATTGCTACCGAGTGGCTCTGGTCTTACAGCAACAGACGTCCCAGCATGGGCAACGGCGGGATAGCACTCGCCCAGAAACTGAAGATGGACGCGTAAATTCTACGACCAAGCCCCCGCAAAATCGGGAGGATTACTACATCCTGGGGAAAGAAGCCGTGAGGCTGAGATGGCGATCTTCGAATACATCAATGGAGTATAGAGTCCACGCTACCGACACTCAGCACTGGGCTGGAAAAGCACCGTCGCATTTGAACCAAAGTAGCTTAAACGATCACTTGCGGCAGCACAAAAGCGTGCCAGGTCCTGTCCGGCCCCATAAACCCTCTCCAGCATGGATACAGCCTACTTAGCCACCTGCGGTCTGCCCCTTTCTGAGCCAGTGCTTTGGCAAGAATGCTGCGCCTGCGATCGCCAGAAGCACCATAGACATGCCGATTAACTGAACTGCGCTTAGCGCTTCGGATAGAAAGTACCAGGACAGGCAACCTGCGATAATAGGTTGCACCAAGAGTACAAGTGAGCTGAGTGAGGCTGGAAGCTCTTTAAGAGCAATAGTCGTGAGACCTTGGCCGAGAATTTGACCAATAAGTACAAGAACCAGCAATAGAGCCACCGTCTCGAGCGTCGTTGGTAGCGGGAAGCCTTGGGATGCAAATAGCGGGAGCAAAAAAATCGTGCTTACGATCGTCACCACAGTCATAATTGAGATTGTTGACCGTCCCCTCTTGCGAAGCTCGGTCACACCAACAACGTAGCAAGCATAGCAAAATGCTGCCGATAGGGCGAGTATGTTGCCTATGATTTGCGTGTCCGTACTCTGTGGTGATCCAATCAACAGCGCACACCCTGCCAGTGCGATGGGAAGCATGAACCAGAAATTTACATCGGGTCGCGCTGTGAGGCCGATGAGACCAAGAATACCCACGAAGAACGGCGCAAAATTAGTCAGCAGTGTTGCAACAGCGACATCTGAAAGACGGATTGCCATGTGCATCAGCACCAGGTCAGCAGCAAAGATGAATGCTGTCAAAAATGACAGCATTCTGGTGCTCAGCCAACGTACCGGCTCCGTATTTCTGGCCACACTCCTGGCTGCGAAGATCGTCCCAATAGCAAAGATTGGAGCTGACAACGCAACGCGGTAAAATGCAGAGGCCTCTGGTGAAAGATCGATCGCTTTTACAACGACCGGCGCAACACCGAGGCAGCTCCCGCCCAGTAGCAACAGCGCAAAAGATAATGCAGGCAAGCTCTTTTGGCTTTCAGGCTTACGAAATCCCGGCATTCCTGAACTCCTTTATTTAGTTGTTTTGCGATGAAGCCTTGGCTTGGACATGATCGAGAAATGGCTGTTTCAAGATGATAGCTCGGGTATGAATACCTGTCAGAACACACTCATTCCCATCATTTGCAACCACGTCAAACGTCAGCATTTTACCGTCGATTTTTCTGAGCTCTGTAGAAATCTGGACAATCCAGCCTTTCGGCGTTGGTGCCAGATGGCTCATCTCATGCTTAAAACCAACCGTCATCTGATTGTCGGCAATGCATCCATCGATCGCATCCATGCAGGCGAGCTCGGAAAGCCATAACAAAATAGGTGTGGCAAGGACGGGAACGTCATTTCGCCAATTTGTTGCCAAGTGCTCATCCTCCACGCGGTGTGTCAGAATGCCCTTCAAACCAGTTTCAAGCTGCATGAGATTTTCTCCGTTGTTTGAATATTGCTTCATTAAGGTGAGTCAGTGTTTGATCGAGCTTATCAATCAGCATACTGGTTTCTTTTTCAGAGATATTGAGGGGCGGGGCGATAATAATCGCATCTCCCCCCAATAGCCCGGCAAAACCTGCTGAAGGATATATTAGAAGACCGTTTTCAAAGGCAATCTTTGTTGCCGTGGCAGCAATATTGAACTTTGTGGGGAACGGGTTATTCCAGTTTGTGGGGTCTGTCAGTTCAATACCCACCAACATTCCCTCACCGCGGATATCCCCTGCGATCGTGTGTTTACGGCACATCTCCTTCAACTTGGACTTAAGTCCAGCTCCATACCATTCGGCGCGATCAACAAGCTTTTCATCTTCGAGAACATCGAGAACGGCGTTTCCAACGGCGGCACCAATCGGGTGGTTGGAGTGGGTATGCCCAAGCTCGAATGAACCACTCCCATTCAGAATGCGCTCATAGACGACTTCCGAATAGAGCACTGCCGAAATTGGAAAATACCCTGCATTAAGACCTTTCCCCAAGCACACAAGATCTGCTTTTACATCGAAATGGTCCATAGCAAGCCATCTTCCAGTCCGCCCCAAACCGGTTAACACCTCATCAGCGATCAAAAGCAAATCATGCCTGTCGCAAATATCCCGTATGCGTTTCACATACTCCGGAGGAGGAACGATTGCTGCGCCGGACGCACCCACAATCGGCTCGAGGATGAACGCCGCGACGTTGTCTGCGCCGAGCTGCTGAAGTTCACGCTCAAGCTCATTTGCACATGCAGTTCCATAAGTTGCCAACGTCTCATTGGTATTTGCCCTGTAGGGATATGGCGTCGGTTGGGTTGGTTCCCCGTAAAGAGGTCCAGCAAGGCGCCGTCTCGGCCAGTGACCAGATAAGCTCAGCGAACCTATCGTTGATCCATGATAGCTCAATCGTCGACTGAGGATCCTTGTCTTTGTCGCTCTACCGCTCTCTCTCCAGTATTGCTGGGCGGAACGCATTGCAGTTTCAACGGCCTCAGATCCAGAATTTACAAAAAAGCTGGCTGCATACCCAAGCTTCTCACACAGGCGTTTAGAGAGTCTTTCGGCCTCTGGATTTGTAAACTGCGTGCGGTATACGAAGCTGCTTGCCTCGCAAGCATCTGACATTGCTTTGACGATGGCAGGGTGGGCGTGACCTACCGAACATGCGATTGCGCCCGAGGAGCCATCGATCCATTCGTTTCCGTCACCATCGTAGATGAGTGAACCTTCGCAACGCGTTGCTTCTGTGTACGCGCGGGTCAGCTGCGGTTTGATAAGTGTCATTTTCCTTCTCCTTAATTCCAACGAAGGATCGCTGCTCCAGCTGTGAAGCCGGCACCTGCTGCAGCAAAGAAGACGAGGTCATCTTTCTTGATTTTCCCGCCTTCTAAGGTCTCATGTAGAATTATTGGGATCGTAGCACCCGCCGTATTGGCATACCGGTCCATGTTTACACTGAATTTCTCGAAGCCGATCCCCGTTCGTTCGGACAACTTTCGAAGTAGATTTATCGATGGCTGATGCGGAACAACGATATCGATGTCATCGACTGTAAGACCGTTGCGAGCAAGAACACGAGCAGCACATTTCGGAATAGAATCGAGCGCTAATCTTAACACATCCCCCGCATTCATGGTGAAGGTTGTATCGCCAGGATAGACAGTGAAGGCGTCCGCATCATTCCCATTGGAATAGAGCTCGGAGTCAAATAGGCACGGCGTACCGGGGATCGCTTCCATGATCACGGCGCCTGCACCGTCCCCAAAGAAGACCGCATCTGGGCGGGACCAGTCAGTGATGCGAGAAAAGGTATCCGCGCCAATAACCATGGCGCGTTTTGACTGCCCGCTTTGCAAGAAGCTTTTTGCAATGGTCATTGCAAAAAGAAATCCAGAGCAGACAGCGCTCACATCAAATGCAACGGCCCCATCCATGGAAAGTTTCTGTTGTACGAAGCAAGCTGTTGCTGGAGCCTGACGATCAGGGGTAGCTGTCGCAAGGATCAGCAAGTCGATGCTGGATGCTGCGATACCGGCCTGCTTCAGTGCATTCAGTCCTGCCTTGGCTGCAAGATCCGATGTCAACAGACCCGGTTCAGAAACGCGTCGCTCACAAATACCCAACTTTCGTTCCACCCAACCACAGTCAAGATCGGATATATGCTCAGTGCGAATATCACTGTTCTTTACGATTTTGTCAGGAACTGACATCCCTGTTCCAATAATCTTCAAGCAAGACTGATCTGTCTGGAAGTTCGTCTGATCTACTAAACCCATCTCATATAACCTTGTCTTGTGATATGTTAAACGTAGGATTTGAACCCTCACCTCGACTGTGCATCAAAGGTTTACTTGGGGGAAACGAGCAATATAAATACCTTGCATGAGCGCCGGTTATGACGACACCGTACATTGTGATGGTGATTTGAGGGAATGCGCCACGGGAGAGCATCATTTGGCCGGAGCGCTTGTACGGGAAGCATCTATTTTCTTCCCGTTAAAATCTGCACTCTAAGGATCGAACGCTTGCGAAAGTACGAGTGCTATACAAATATGTTGCGTATGTGAGTCGTGATTTTGACCTGCATAGCTTTATGAAAATATGTTGGAATATCATCGTATGGGCTTAGTCAATATAGACATCGACCTGCTACGCACGCTCATTGTTGTTGCAGACACTGGAAATTTCACGAAAGCCGGTGACCGCTTATTGCGGTCCCAATCTGCGATCAGCTTGCAGATCAAAAGACTTGAAGACTTCGTTGGTGAACAACTGGTTGATCGCCACAAGGACATGAGACTTACCACGGCGGGCGAGATGGTGCGCTCATATGCATACGACATCCTGAAGCTGAACGATCAACTGGTGAGCTCTTTCGAAACCGTGTCGAGTAACCGTGTTGTCAAGATAGGGACACCTGATGACTATGCACAATTGTTCCTGCCAAGCGTCATCCGTGAGTATTCCAAGCTGAATGGAAATATAGAATTCCAGATCGTGTCAGATCTATCAATCAATCTGGCTAAATTAGTGCAAGCTGGTGATATCGATCTGGCCCTCATCACCCGAAGCGGTGAAATGGTTGGCATCAATTTGACAACAGAACCTCTCTGCTGGGTTGCAAAATATGGATATGAGCATGGTGAAGGTCCGATACCTCTCGCGTTGTTCCCAGAGGGGTGTGAGGTTAGACAGTTAGCAACCTCGAGCCTAAACAGGGCGGGATTGAAATGGTCCGTTGTCTGCTCATCCAATCAATTGTCACCGATATCAGCGATGATCTTGACCGGTAAAGCAATCGGTGTTCTACCCAGCCGCGCAGTACCAAAGGACCTCATTAGAATAGGGAGCGAGTTTGGATTGCCGCAGTTGCCAAACGCGGACCTCCTTTTAAAGCTGGCTCCTCAAGCAGATGTGATCACCCAGGATATCGGAAAAGCGATCGCCCACGGCTTCAGCGCATTCTAACGCGTTATCTCCCGAGACCTGACGATGCGGCAGATCCCTATATTCATAGGGCAGATCTTATGATTCGATATCGGGGACTTCAGCCATGATGGTAACTCAATGAGACCATTTTGATTACTCATTTCCCAAACGCCCTGCAAAGTCATTCTATGATCGCATCGCTGTTCATGGAGAATTAGAAATGTCAGTATGCCGCAACAAATATCAGGAAAATCTGTTCAAAAAATACGCTGAGCTTGGCAAAGGCGTCGCCAGATCGGCAAATAAGAACGATGCCGCCGCTACACTTGATGAAGATAGCTGGAAAGCCGTCAGCCACGAAGGCATATGGCGCATTGCGGTTCCAATTGAGCATGGTGGTCTCGGTGGCACATGGATCGACGCAATAGCCGCACTAGAGGGCCTGTCGACAACAGCCGAAGACCTGGGCTTTCTCGTTACAACACTTGGTCATCTTGGCTCAATAAAGGTTCTACTCGATGAGGGTACGCCGCGTCAAAAGGCGCGTTGGCTGCCACGCCTCCTGGACGGCGTCATTGGGGTAACCGCCATGACTGAGAAAACTGGCGGCTCCGATCTTTCGAAGATGCAGCTGTCAGCGCACGAAGACGGTGACGGGTATCTTCTCACGGGGAAAAAGGTACACATCACAAACGCGCCGGTGGCCAAATTTGGTATGATCGCAGGTCGTGTACCTTCACTCGGTAACAAGAAAGATATCACGCTGTTCTTTCTCGATCTGGATGGTCCAAATGTTCATATTGGCGAAACCGAGGATAATTTGGGCATCCGTACCAGTCCAACCGCCTCAATAGAGTTTGCCTCTATGCCGCTCAATGATGAGAACATCATCGGGAAGCCCGGTGATGGTTTGCGCATCCTTTACCATGTTATCTCATTCGAGCGTGCGCTTTACGGTGCAATGGCTGCAGGCATGATTGAAAATCACATCATGCGCTCCAGCAAGCGCGTCACAGATCGAGAGGCTTTTGGGCGACCATTGTCGGCAAACCAGTATATCCAAGGGCGACTTACTGATATGAAGATGGCGTCGATTGTTTGCCGCACACTCACATATGCGGCATTTGAAGAGCTCGAGGCCGGTGCGCCAACAGCCTCGATCCTTTGCTCTGCAACGAAATACTTCGCTGGGGAGAACTTGGTAATGTCAGCAGGAAACATGGTCCAACTATTTGGCCACCTGGGCTATGGAAACAATGAAATCAGTAGAATGATGAGAGACGCCCTCGGCATGCGTATTGCTGGTGGAACCAGTGATATTCAGCGGGTCAATATTTTCAACAACATGTCACGCCTGCAAACGTATAATGAAGATTTAGTAGAACCACAGGTGTCGACGATCAAAGAGCCGACTCCGATGATGTCGCCTGCCTAGACATGACGATCTCTGGCGGGTGCCCTTCCGCCAGAGACCACGTGTTTTGTTTCGGTTCTTTCGGTATTCTCATGAACAGGCATACTTATGAGTTCTGCTATGCCGTAAGACCAGCCATGGGAGCCGTCATAACAAATTGGAAGCCCGCGCGGTCATAGCTTAACTTAGCCGTCCCTCGAAAATAGCCGACAAGCGCTTTTTCGATCATTTTGGAGCCAAAGCCTCTGCTGCACGGCGGTTCAACCTCTGGGCCCCTTTCCTCCCTCCAGCTAAATTGGAAGGTATTGTCCTGATCAACTGACCAGGAGATACTGACTTTCCCCTTACTCCCCGATAGGGAGCCATACTTTGCCGCGTTGGTCGCCAGCTCGTGCAGTGCCATTGTCAAAGCCAAAGCCTGTTTTGAGCCGATCGGCAAGTCTGGACCCTCGATGGATATGCGACCCTCTTCAGAGGCATGAGGTGACAATGCTATTTGGACGATGTCGCCGATGCGAGTCTCATGCCATGAGGGATCAATTAGGCGATCATGCGCTTGAGACATTAACACAATGCGAGACTGGATCGCTTCGCGTGCTTCGTCAAGGTTGCCAGCATGGCGGAGAGTTTGGGAGACAATTGAATTTACCATCGCGAGCGTATTCTTGATGCGATGGTTCATCTCGGCAAGCATCAGCTGCCGCTGCTCTTCTGCTACTTTGATCTCGTGAATATCGGTGCAGGTGCCGTACCAGCGAATAATTGTGCCGTTGGCATCCTTAATAGGAAGAGCTCTACCGAGAACCCAGTGGTGGCGCCCTGTATGATGGCGCAACCTGTATTCAATTTCGTAGGGCTCACCCGTACGAAGGCTATGGCGCCAAGTTTCCCACGCGCGCTCCTGATCCTCAGGGTGGAACATACCATTCCAAGCTTCACCATCCGTAGACCCTTTCGGAACCCCCGTAAACTCATACCAACGTGAATTGTAGTAGTCATGAAAACCATCCGGGGTGGTAGACCAGATCATTTGATCTACCGAGTCCGCAATTGCTTGAAACTGCGCTTTGCTATCGACCAGCTCCCTCTCGCGCTTCTCAAGATCCTCCAAGCGTACTCGTGCTTCATGCTGGCGGCCGCGTGCCTTCAATGCAGAACGAGCTGACCGGATCAGCTCTTCCGCTCGAAGATTTCGCGGGAGAAGGACCGCATTGCCAAGATCGTCTGTACGTTGGCTTGCAGCCTCACTACGGTCGCCGTCGCTTCCATCAGCCAACACGATAAAGGGCACCTCAGACCATAGCGGCTGCGCTGCAAGGGCTTGCTTTATTTGGTCGAATCCCTCGCCCCAAAGAGCCTCCTCGGAAACGAGCACTGCGCCGATATGCTCCTCGATGAGCCGGGCCAGATGATAAAGGCTTTTCGCTTCGATCACCGCAAATTCGCTAAGTTCTGGGGCGTGAAGTGCCGTAGCAATGGGATCATCATGTGACATGAGGATAGCAACACCCTGGGATATGTCGTCGCCATATGGCTCGCCCTTAGAAGTCGTCGGCAAAGGGAGGTTGTCCATAAAATGAGTTACCCAAACAATCTACGTAGGTGCCACGGAAGTGCGGACGAAGAAGAGTACCCCGCTGGGGCATATTAGAGCAATATCTTCCTACCTGTTTTAAAGTTGGCTCGAAACGGCTGCGATTTACTTCTCTCACTTACGTTTCCGGCATGGCTGGCCTCGAGCCGATGAAACGGCATACTTCAAAGCTAAAGTCTAAACCAAGGTGCCGGGTAAGGGCTGCTCCAAAAAAATGAGGCGAAGTCATGGACTTCGCCTCAAATTTCATGTGTTTAGACTCTCAAGGTGCCATGGTGGATGCCATGGGCTCGCGTCAGCACTGTTCCGCCACCAAGCGAGTAATGAATAATTATAGGTGATGAGCAACTAGATCAAGGAGAAGTTGAATACAATGCCAGTAGTGAAGCCGATCCCATCTACCTAAATCCTGCGAGGTGAGTGCTTAACCTTTACGCCGACACCTCGAGAAATCGCGTGTTTTGAAGCAGATATGAGAACGATGTGTCGCTCAGTCCTCTCGGACTCCATCAAAGAGGCCATTCACAAACGTCAGACCAGCGTATATTGCCTTCCTGATAACGCTCAGCGTATAGAAGTCCACGAGATCGATACTCGTAAGGAGAAGGAACTTGCTTCCCTCTATCTGGTAATCTTCGCTCTTTAAAATGGCCTGCGACATCAGCTTAAATTAGAGCATTTTCCATGCCTATAACCGGGAATGTCAGCAAATCGTGTTGGCGAATTCTTGAACTGGCGCGGGCGACGTGTTGGCTGTAACGCGCAGCCGTGGGGCTTGTGATCGACTACTCCTCCCAACTTGGCTCCAGTATGGTGGGAATGATGCGGTCTTAGGACAGAGACGCTCTCATCATGTATCCAGCTCGGACGAGCAGAGCGGCGTCATGACGGTCAAGCGCAAGCCACGCGAGGGCTTCGAGGGCCGCTCGCCCGACCGCAACATCCTGTTGTTCAAACGCGACCACGGCAACAGCGGTCGCCACCGCTCCGGAGCGAGCTTGCAGTGCATCTGGATCGGCGGCGAGTTCCCGGGCGGTCCGCAGGGCCCAAGTCCTTTGGTCGAAGGTGCGTCCGTCAGCAACAATCATCCTTGCGAACTGACCGGTCACATAGGCGGCGTCCTCGGCTGGCAGCAATCGCCACGCGGTCTCACGAAGGGCGTCGAGCGCGGCAACCGGGAGATCCCGATCGGTCAGGTAGAGCCACTGGGTCATCGGCTCGCTTAATCGGTCCAGCATTCTCGCCGTGGTATCGAGATCGCCGATCTCGGCGCTGATCGCTGCGACTCTGCCACGGGCTTCGTCGGCGAGTCCGGAGGATTCCCAAAGCATTGGTCCGGAGACCAACCCCAAGGCGACGGCCTCCGAACCACTTTCAGGAAACTGACTGACCGCCAGGGAGATCTGCTGTGACACTTCATCGGGCGCGGCGTCGGCCAGATGGAGCGCCTCCGCAGCGTCCAACCCGTGAAACACGCCGAAGGGAGCATCGGCATAGATTGCCGCAAGTTCGACCATTCGGTCGGCAAATATCCGGGCCTCTTGCAAAAGGCCTCGATCAGCTGCGGCTGCGACAACCCGAAGCATCAAGTTGAAGTCGGGCCAGGGGGACCTGCTGGAGTGGATGTCGAACGCCCTTGCGAGGTGCTCGGCAGCCTTTGTCGGATCTGGTTCTGCTGAGCCAGCACGTAGGAGCAATTTGGGAAAAGTTCTCTTTGAAGGGTCTGCCAGCGCAAGAGCGGCGTCCAGACCAACCACTTGGAGGAGTTCGACCGAGATGCCGCTCAGCCACATGTGGCCCGGCAAATCCCGCGTGTTCATCTTCCGTAGAACCTCAACGGCCCCACCCCGGTCCCCCAAGGCCGCGCGGAGTTTTGCTGCGTATTCCAAATGGTAGTCTTGGGCCCTTTGCGGGCTTGACCGGTTCCATGCAAGGATGCGTGTCGCCAGCGCTGCGACGAGTTCGCGTTCGGCTTCGCCCGGAGCTTCGGAGGCAAAGGAAGCAGGACTGCCGAAGGGCTGACGGCCAAGTAGGTCGAGGCCTACGAGCCAGAGATCGCTGCCGTCGACCTCAGGGAGTGTCGCCAGCGCGGCATCAAGGCTGATGCCAGCGCGTAAGTCCGTGGCGAGCCGATAGCGACCTGTCACTCGACGCGCCGATTTCGCGGCGTCATCAGACGACGCACCGCTTCGTTCGGCCAGACCGCGAAATACGGCCTCTGCATCGTCTATCCGGCCGGACATCGCAAGGTTTGCCAGCCAGCTGTTTGAACTCGTCAGTTCGCGCTGGTCAAGCAGCAGGGCGACGCCGAGGTCGAGGAGGCATTCCGGATTTGGACTCTCGCGGCACGCTGCTGCCTCTGCGCGCATGGCTTTTTTGGGGGGGTCCCAGGGAACGAGCGCGGAAATGGCCCAGAGGCTGACGACGAGAATAATGCTGAGGGTTATGGCGCGTAAAATCTTTGCTGTCACACATCGTCCTGTTTTGCTCTGTCAGTCCTCAACTTAGTTGGCCGTGATGATCTGGCGAAACAACGCCACCGGGTCGGCCCATCTCCGCGCCACCATCCAGCGCGCGTAGCCATCGAGATAATTTGTCGCCGGTCCCCCGCCAGCGCCCGCGGAAATCCCGCTTCCACTCGGAGTGCAGCGAGTTCACGCTGTTGAGATGATAGGCCTTGGGCATCCGCTTGGTCCGGCGACCGCCAACGAGGACCTTGAAGGAAAGCCCTCGCGCTTTAGCGATTGCCTCATACTGAGGCGCACCATCGAAGAGTACGATTACGTCGGGCGCGACCTGCGGCACAAGAGTCGTATCGATCGTTGGCTGCAAGGTGTTTTGCATGTGCTGGAAGGTCGCCCGCCCAGTTCGATCCACTACACCGAGGATCGGTTCGGACCATGCTCGAGCGATGGCCTGCGGAGGCCGCCGTTTCGGATACTCATACCAGCGCTTCCGGGGTGGCTTGGGCGTCGTTTTCGGCTGCGAGGTGTGGCGCTGAAGGCACCGATGCTGCAAGATGTGTGGATGGCCGTTTTCGAGCAGCACTCAAGCTTGGCGTGATGGCAGGCCCGGATCAGTCTCCAAGATAGCCGGTCGCCTTGAGAAGCTTCTCCACCAGTCCGCAAGAGCGGAATGTGTCTTCAATGCGCTTGCACCTTCTGCCGCTTGCACAAAATAAGCGAACATCGGTGCCAGATGACAATCCGCCAGTGTAATGGCTTCACCATCGAGAACGTAGCCTTCCAATGCCAACGCATTCAGGGCACCCAAAACTGAAAGCGATGCCTCCAGGCCGTCTGCTATCTCGGTTTCGTCACTGGTTTCACCGACTGATGGTCGGAAAACCCGGTGAGCAAATACTTGCCGCACCATCGGCCGATAGCCGTAACTATCAATAATCGAAACAACTTGAGCGACCCGCCCTAAAGCCTTCTCTTCTGTCGGAAGTAGGCAGGGACCATCGAACGCAGCCTCGATATAGCGACAAATTGCAGCCGTCTCATAGATGTCAAAGTTGCCGTGGCTAAAGACCGGGACGCGGCCAAACGGATGCCGCATCAAATAATCTTTGGGAACCCTGGTTTGGAACGGATCAATTTCTTCCATTTCATAGGCGACATCCTTCTCGTGTAATGCCACGCGCACGATGCGATTATAAACGCTGTATTGATAGCCTCGGAGGATGATTGGGGTCGCCATGCTTAAGACAGTAACCGCACGTTGCGTTGACTAAAAGAGCCGTGCCACACTCGGAAGATGGGTTTTCAATTCGTCGACACTCAATCCGCGATATTGATTGGCAGTTCAGTCCCGCTTGACAGCCGTCTGCTACCCAGATTATGCGCTGCGCCGCAGAGAATGCGTCCTTCGAGCCCTTAGTGAAACAAGCGTTTCCCCTATATTATTCGACAGCGGCTTGTCTGTCGCGTGTGCGCATGAGTATCAAAGGGGATGGATTTCAAACCGCTGCATAAGACCACTCACCGCCCCGAAGTCGCCCGCCTTTTTGAACGTGCGGCTGATTATGTGATGCTGGAACACGGGCAGTTGCCCGATGCAGACACTGTCGATGACTTTTTTGATGATCGCCCTCCCCATATTGCCGCAGAAGATTCCCTTCATTTCGGGCTGTTGGAAGACCAAAGTCTGATCGGTATTGCAGGCATGTTGTTTGGTTTTCCCGACAAAACAGATGCTTATGTCGGCTTGATGCTGCTTGCACCCGAAGCGCGTGGGCGTGGTAATGGTGCGCAGCTCTTGTCGCATCTGACAGATGTAGCGCGGGCGCGCGGGGCGCAGCGTCAATTGATTGCAGTGTTGGATGCCAACCCGAAGGGCCGCAAATTTTGGGAACGCGAAGGCTTTGTTCTGGCACAGACGTTTGAACCAACGCTTGATCAACACATTCGCCACCGCATGACCCGAAGGATTTAGGGAACCAGCGGCGTGCGGCCACTCCATCCAACGTAAACCAGCCTGTTACGTCATAAACTGTCGGCATCAGAATGCGCCCACTTCCAGCCCCGCCTCTGACTATTTTAACGGTCACTTTGTCCGCCCAGCAAACCTCAGGGCTTGTTGCAGCTAACGTCTACTTCGAGCCCAATGTTCATGATGCTGCACGCTGTCCAAATGACCGCTTGGACAAGCCATTGGTCAAAACCGATACAACACCGAACCTGGCAACCAAGATGGCGGAGCCGCTTCGGCATCCAATTCACCGCCTAAACGTTCAGCCAGACGTCGCGAAGCAGAATTGTCGCGATGTACGTGTGCAATTAGGTTAGAGAGCCCAAGCTCCCGTGTGGCGTAGTTCTTGAACGCAACACCGGCCTCGGTGGCAAAGCCCTTTCCTTGGTCCATTTCATCCCAAATTGTCCAGGTGATTTCAGGGGGCTGAGACGAACTGAGCTGCAAAGCACCGAAATGCCCCAGCGGTCGCTCACTCTCGCGCTCCAGAAACACGAAACGCCCAAAACCGCGTAACTTCCAGTGTCCAATCATTGAAGCCAACTTTTCAAATGCCTGAACCTCGTTAAAGGGGCCTCCGACGTACCGGGTTCGTTCGCTAAGGCAATACTTAGTGTACCAAGGCAAGTCGGATCGAATGGGACGCCGGAACAATAGTCTTTCAGTTTCTAAGCAATGGGTTTGCATATCAGTATCCATTCATTTCTGGCCTGTAGTGAGGGTCTGACACGACAAAGGAATGACAATTTTGAAGAACTTTAAGTTCGCCCAATCAAGATGGAAGCGGACTTTGACGCAGGTGCAGCGAACGGCAGCTTCGTCCGCTTAGCTGATCTCGGGGCAAAACGCAGCGAATGGCCGGTTGCCGCCCTCCTTTCCAGATGCCGCATTATCGAAGCCAAGGATCATGCACTTGCACCGAACGGCAGAAAGGTGCGCAGAGCTTACCAACACGAGATTTGCGGACACCCTAAATCTTTAGTGAGTCAAACGAGTCTGGCAAAACCGGCTGCGCCGATACCATCGAACCCAAGCGCATTGAGGTATGGCAAAGATGCTTTGCGACGGCGGTACTCTTGGGGTGGAATGCGGCAGCCATAGTGTAAGGCTCTTGTGTCTAGTCACGATATTCGGTGACGAGGCTTCCTACTGGGTGAGCCGGAGCGTCAATCAGCAAGGTCCATTCCTTAACGTTAAGATAGCATGTCGGGGCATCGTCAAGCGAGCGCGAGAGGGGCGGCCGCGGGTGAGGAAGCTGCCACACGTTGAAACTTTGGAGCCGTAGAAAATAGGGCCCTGCAGCTTGATAGCTATCAACAGGTTGCTGGCGCCGGTCGTATCATCCTGCCGCCTTCATTGCTTGAATGGGTGAGGCACAAGCCTTTTCAAGGCGCAGGAAGAAATATATCTAGTAAGGTAGCTACTGTCGAAATAGGTCGGCAGCCGGTGGTCGCCTTTGGGCTAGAAAGCCCCTATCAGGCGCAGCTGGGTAAGTTGGCCCTGATAGGGGACTGGTAGCGCGCCTTGGCAAGACGGTGCAATTGACTGCTATCAGTTAGTTCGTCGCTGTTGCGCTGTTGTCACGGAAGCTGCCTCCAAGAGCTTCGTTGACCTCCTATTGACTTGTTGTTGGGTGACCTGGGTGCCTAAGTTGGCTCCATGACACAGACAAACCTTCATATCTCGCATCGCAAAATACGGCTCATATGAGCCGAACAGCTTCGGTCGCTTTATCTGCAATCGAAATGGCAATGACGAACCTGAAGGACTTTATCGATGACTCTCGTCAGATCTGAGATCATGCGGGCTGAAAATCCCAAATTTAAAAGGTGTTCCGGCAAAGGCGAACCCGACCTTTGCTCTCTTCAATATCAGCAATGCGATTCGTCGCTACCCAAAACCTGGTCTGTTCAAGGGAGTATTCTCCGCACTTCGAAGCGGTGGCCAATTGCCAAAAGTCCGAGGATTCGCGGCGAAAAGGCTTCGTAAAGCCGGTTTTCGCAATGCGAGAAAATGTAAATAGTGCAGGATATCTTCAAAATGTGGAGCCGCCTGGCAGTGGCTCAGCTAGAAAGTGTTGCTGCACATATGCGAAAAGAAAACCTGCTACATAAATCGTAAGCCATTGAATTTAAATAAAAAACAGGCTTGTTTTCCTAGGCTCAAGCTGGCTAGCTTTAAAGCGTAGAGAGCACTCTGCGAAAAAAATGAAGAAAGGATATTCAATGACTGATCTGTAGAACGAAAAAAGCGATCTGCGCCAACAGACCGCTCTCCTCTGGAAAGAACTGGCCTTCCCTATGCAAAGCTACACTAGCACCGTTCTATTGTTGCTTCAAGGTCAAAGTTCTTCCCCGACAAGCCGACCCTCAATCGATCCGTGCGCCTGTCGCATGGCTAGGAAGCTGAGAGTCAACCTCATTCCGACCGACCGGGATGTGTTACCCTTAATCGGAGAAAATCAATGCCCTATCCGTTTTATCAGGGAGGCATCCGTCTCCCCGCCTTTTCCAAAGCCGAACGCAATGTTGCAAAGGCATCATCTCATCACTGCATCGCTCACACGGTGCTTGGAGAAGGGGATGGATGTCGGATGCAAGGAGAAAGCCTACTCGAGCTTTGTAATCTCCTTCTGCTCAATGCGATGCTCAACGTAGCATCTTTGCAGGAACAGGTCCGGTTTCGCTATGGCTGGGATGATAGCGATCAGAAGCAACATGTCTTCGATGTCGTAGCAACTCTTCATTGCGGCTCAAGAATTGCTTTCGCCGTTAAGCCTGAGGTTCGCTTGGCTTCGGGACGTTTTCTCGAAGAGATGCAGGAAGTCGCCTGGTGGGTGCGGGAAGAAGGCTTTGCCGACGATGTACGCGTCATGTCAGAGGCTGATGTGGATCCTGTGGATCTTTCGAATGCGAAAATTCTCGCAGCAGTGCGACCTGAAGATCCGGTTGCCGATAAAATTGCGCGCGCTGTCGTATCGGAGTTGCCTCATGGCGGCGGCAAGACCTTGCATGAGTTGACCTTGAACACCGGCATGTCCGCCCGTGGATACCGCGCTTTGATCCGCCTTCTTCGCACCGGCCACTTGCGACTGCAGAAGCACGAGATCATCAAGCCACGAACGATCGTGGTTCGCAGCGAAAATGATGCGGGCGGTGTCTTTCCGCAGTTCAAAGACAAGCTCGTAGTCCGGCCCGATCGTTTTGAGCGGGGCAGCGAAGACCAGAAATTCGCAGCTTAATTCGAAAGCCGCAGCAATATGCCGACCCATGTGGATCGCCTCATGGGGACGGCTCCCCTTTGTTTCCTTCTTGACCACGTGTCTAGCCAGATCGGAGTACTTCCATGAGCAAATTCGACCCGAACCAGTTCATTAATTTTTCAATTGACATGCATCACGTCTACAAGCTGAACGGCACTGAATGGCGGTTTGCCTATCAGACGAACGGCACGGTGACCTTCTCTGCAATCGATGATCCCCGCCAGAAAGTTACCTATGACATTTCCACCCTAAATCGTTTGAATGGGGTGGGGCAAATTGAGATGGTGCCATATGGCTTGATGCCGGAGGGGAGCCGGCCGGTAATCGCTCAGGAACTCGATGGCATTGTATTTTCTGACCATGATCCGGAGAAACGTAAAGTCGTAGAGATGCGCTATGGAATGGTGCAGGCCTACCTCACCCTGCGTCATGCGAAGGCTTTCAAGATCAACGATGACCAGATTAATTCTGCGATGGATAGTATTCGCGCGGAGGCAGCGGATTACCTTGCGACTTCTTTGCCTGATCCTGAGTACGATCTGCAACTGAAGCTGTGGCGATCTGGGAACGGCCCGAAGCCCCGTTCGAAGCGTACGGTTGTAATTCCAGACGCCGTTTCCGCCCGGACATTGCGAAAATGGGTGGCAGCCTACAAGAAAGGGGGCAAAAAGGCACTTCTCGATAACACGCATAGTCAAGGAAACCGCAACAGCTACTACAGTGTAGAAGAAATGGCGTTGATGGCAAAGACTATCAATAAGGAGTACCTCAACCTCCAACGTAAAACGATCATTACCGTATTCGGAGATGTCAAACAGGCGTTCCAAAAGGAAAACGCACGTAGAGAAGAGGCCGGAGAGCCACCATTGCGTCAGCCTGGGCGAGAAGCAGTTCGAAAGTTCATCAAACGTCTGAACAAGTTTCATGTTCTGGTTGCCCGTTTGGGGCAAGAGCAGGCGATGAAACGCATGCGCCCTACCAATAAGGGATTGGAAGTTTTGCGACCGCTTGAGCGGGTCGAGATGGATGAATGGAAGGTCGATCTGCTGACTAAGCTCGGTGAGAGCCAGCTTTTGCAAATGTTCAATCCGGACGAGCTTGAAAAGATGGGATTGCTTGATCGCATGAAGCGATGGTGGATGTGCGCAGCGATCGATTGCCGGACCAACTGTTACCTCGGATTGACGCTTACAGCAAATCCAAAGACGAGTAGCGCTCTGAAATGCCTTCGCATGGTCACGAGCGATAAAGGACAGTTTGCTGATGCAGTAGGAGCTCTGGCACCTTGGTCGATGTTTGGCACTCCTGAAACCCTTTTCGTCGACAATGGAAGGGTAATCCCCCCATTTTTAATGGGGTCCAGCCGTAGAATTCAGGCGGCTGTTTTCAGTTTCATGGCGGGTGTCATGCCGCCGATACCCATGTTGGGTCGCTCGTTGTTGTAAGTCCAGAGC
>Ga0208315_1000206_pt1 | contig 56596 bp, 85 predicted proteins | sample MalvireepMed_215_FD_184239 | JGI IMG/M metagenome (GOLD analysis project Ga0208315, IMG submission 184239) | Marine viral communities from the Global Malaspina Expedition - Malaspina viral metaG DeepMed_215 (SPAdes) (version 2) | ecosystem: Environmental > Aquatic > Marine > Oceanic | place...
CATAAGTTCTGATCATAAGTTCTGATCATTTGTTCTGATCATTTGTTCTGATCATAAGATCGGATCATTTGTTCTGATTTATTTTCAAAGTTTTTCAAACCATTTTTTTAATGGATTTTTTTGATGTTGCGAATTGCATATGTTTTAGAAATTACTGGCAGTTTCAAACGTCCAATTTTTGGATTTTAGCATGTTGCATTTTGCCAATGTTGATGTTGAATTACCATTTCCATCATGGCCTAAATCAATGCCAACTATCCCCGATAGTTTTGGAATGTCATTGCTAACATCGGATTTCATTGGTGCAGCATATGTAACACCATCAGGGCCAGTGACAGAAACGAACCATGTGCGTTTTGCTGTACCATTGCTACTACCTGGCACATGGGGCTGTGAAACCACTGTCGCACGTTTGTGTGTTTCAGCATAACGAAATTCTGATTTATCGTTGTCCCACATGATGGATAGGTTGATGTTGGATGCCATAGCAGATTTCGCAGTTTTCAATTTATCGTTTTTCGATGCGTTTAGCATGTCAATAACGATATCTGTTATATCTGCTATCGTTTCCTGTTGTTCCAGTTCTGCCAGTTGTTGTTCCAATGCCAAACGTTTTGCTGCTATGGTATCATGTGCCGTTGGTGTTTTGATTGGTTCGATTGTTTCAGATTGATTGTTTCCATTGTTATTACCTACCAACGCATCAACGTCATTAGCAGGCGGTGCCACTGTTGGTTCACCTGGGTTAGATACATTAGGCGTGTTAGCACCATCTGGTTCTACCACGCTGGGTATTTCTAGTGTATTCGTGGGTTGCGTAGTCATTACATCACGTCCTATTTTTAATTTGATATCGTTATGATATGGTGGTATTTCTACGCAATTCGCAACATCTGGTTTGATATCTAACGGATAGAGTAAACTGTAATCCGATTGTACGTGCATACGCTAGCTATTTATTTTTTTTATATAATCAAATTCAAGCCCCCACGTTAGAGATTATTTGGGTGTTCCTACCTATAATTTTACACGCCGAATGCGTAATTGTCACTAGCTAACGAAAAGTCGATAGTGACCAAATTTATAACAATACCGCATTATTCGCTACATTTTAGACAATACATGATAGCAAATCGTAATGTCGAATTCTTTGAAAACTGACCAATTTTGTAACCATAAATGCGTGATCAATGTCAATAGAATACTATATATTCGTTTTAACAAGTAATGGTTAATTGCTAACAATGATTCAAGTATGGGAACCCATATCAGTTAATAACGATTGTTGGTAAAGGTCACTAGAATTAAAAGCGCTAACAAATTTTCGTTTTCGAGCAAAACTCGCTATTAAAACAAGTAAATGCACAAATATTGTGGAGATAAATCTTGTGTGGAATAAAAATCTATGGGGATGAATATTCGTGGAAATAAAAGTTATAGGAAATTAATCTTTTAAAGTAGAATCTCCTTTTCCCTTTACCACATCTACAATTTAAGCTCCATAAGGAAAATCTCTATATGTAATTTGATCTTCTGGATGATAAAATATAAGATGCCAGATTCTTTTAATAATATTCAAAGTTTCGCCTCGACATACACACTACGTGAGATAGGAGCCCGCACTTCTATAAAAGACGACGGGGTACGACGGAGTTACGAGTTTTCTAAAAGCAAAATCAATTAAAAAGCTGCTATTATATATATTATTATTGTAACCCCCTCTATCTATCGGGTCACCCCGGCCTCCACCCCTAATTGTAATGATATTTTTAGGGTTTGTCAATAGTAAATATATTGATATCACTAAATAACTAAATAACTATAAAGCTTTATAAAGGACGCGCGTTACATTAATAAGGGATTTGATAACTTCCTGTATATTGATACACTTTACCTAGTTGACAGTTTATCAATTATGTGATAGCATTTTCTTGTATTACTATGGTTATTAATACTGTAAATGCTTTAGAGCAAGTAATTGGTATAGATATTGGGAAGATTGGCAATGTAGCTCTGTCTACTGGCTTTCAGTATATTGTAAAAAATGATATAGATGTAAGTAGATTATTTAGACAGATATTTCAATATGAAAATGTCAGCATCATAGCATTAGAAGAACATGATGATTATAGTAAGAATGAGAAAAAGAGCATAAAGGGTTTATTTATAGCAAATGACCTAATAGTTAGATATGTTAAGTTAAGATTAAATGCAAAGATTAAGATAGTTTATGTAGATAAGTTTAAATCTAGTATAATATGTAATAAGTGTAAATTTGTGGATAGAGCATCTAGAGTAGCACCTTGGTTATTTGAATGTACTTGCTGTGGTGAAAGGATTAACGCAGATGTTAATGCTGCTTTAAATATTAAACATGCTGCGGAAGAACAACTCAATAATGGAAACATGATATGGCATTAAAAGTTCTAAAGATGATATGTCCTAATCCAGAATGTTTAGCTATTACATATATAGACTCTTCTGTCTCTAGTAGGGTAAATAAATACGTCAAGTGTGTAAAGTGTGGTTCACTTTATAATCATGGATAAATATAATGTATGATAGACTTATTTTAATATCTAAATATTTCTACTTTCCATATGATATACATATTTTGAAGATGTACTTTCATGTGCATAATCTTAGGCATAGGGAATTACCATTATGAGTACTGATACGATAGACAAAGCAAAACGAAAAATAATTATAGATAAAGATAGACGCTTTGGTATTTGTGGTGGTACTACAACTGAAGGTGGTATTTGTCAACTTTCTAATGGTCAAGGTACTGACCATGTTGGAGAAGGTCGGTGTTATTGGCATGAAGGAAGATCTAATTATTCTCCAGTAAGAATGTATGAAATTCCTGCTCTTAAAGACAGAATGGCCTTCTACCTACAAGATGAGGATATATACTCGTTAGATAGAGAGATTGCACTAAATAGGTCTTATTTAGAGTTATTTGACAAACATATAGCTTTGTTTGCTGCATGTACAAAAGAAGAGTTAATGGAATTAGGTATAAAATTAGATGCTGCTGAATTAACTCGTAGTATTACTAGTATTACTAAGAATGTCGCTAAACTAGTTCAAACCAAGCACGAAATAGAGATTGGCAGAAAGTATGTTATTGATATTAAAGTTGTTCAGGTAATTATGGGTATTATAGGTGAAGTAATAGAAAAGAACGTAGAAGATGCAGATATCAGAGAGGCCATTAATAATGGCTTAAATCGTATATCTTTGCCAGTAGCTACTAAGTAATGTTAAAGCCTGATATATTCACTTCTGATGTTGATACTTTAAATATTAACAAGGGCCAACTTACTGAATTATTTAAGGTTATCACAGATAAGGTAACTGTAGATAGAGTTGTTATAGATGCTAGGACTAAATTACAGAAATTCAATGAATATGTATTTGAAGAGACTAATAGTTCACATCATGTAGAGCTTTGTGAAGCTTTAGATACAGGTGAAGACGTAGCAGGGATAATTCCTCGTAACTCAGGTAAGACTTCTATAGTGTCTACTCGTTATCCTGCATATACTATTGGTAAAGACAGAGGTATAAGGTTTATACTAGGCTCTCACACAGCTACATTATCTCAATCTTTTGGTAGAAGTATAGAATCAATTATGAAGCTAGATAAATTTAAGCTTCTCTTTGGTGATATGATTCCTACTATATCTACTTCAGCACAATCAGAAACAGTAAAGTGGAATGAAACTGAAAAGATCGTCAAAAGTAGACCTGAATTTAATAATTTAGGCTTTCGTGTAGATGCTAAAGATGCTTCAATCTTTTGTGTTGGAGTTGGTGGGGCTGTTGTTGGTCGTAGGGCTGATGTTATTATTCTTGATGATATAATTGATAGAAACGATGTAAAGACAGATTCTCAGATATTAGACATTAACTATTGGTTTAATGAGGAATTAAAAGGATCTCGTCATGCTAAAACTCAAGTTGTAGTAGTAGGGTCTAGATGGTCTATGAAAGACATATATATAGCAGTTATTTCTAAGATGTTAGAGACTGGTGCAGACTTATCTGGTAACATGGTAGATGAAGTATTAGAACAAGTTAAGCGATATAGGGAATTAGAACTAGAATTGGAGAAGTTATAATATTAAATGCTTTTCATGCTCATAGTGGTTATTTCTTTAAAAGAGAGGATGATGGATCAGTATCCGTATTACGAAAGTTAGCAAATGATCCTCTTGAGAGAGAGCCTCAAGAGTAAATTAGATTTGATGCAGATACTTGGGGTTCTATTGTAGCTTCAGTAAGTTCAAGAGGAGAAAATGCTGTAACATTTGATATTGCTATGAGGTTGCATAATGACATTAATTAATCCATTTGAAGCTCCTATGCGTAAGATTAAGATTACTCCTATGCAAGATGGTCAATCTCTTGTATGGCAATGTCCTAAGTGTATGGTTCAAAATGAATTATTAAAATCACAAATTGGTGAAAACAAGCTATACCCATGTGATAATGATTGTGGGTACGAGTGGGTACTAGGACATTTACCAGATGATATGAGAGATTGGCTAAAGACTTCTGGAACTCGCAATATTGATCAACGTCCTAGGATTGTTAGACATTAAATGGTTGTTGAAGGAAGAAAACCTCGTACTAGTAATGGTGGTAGACCTAATAGTATGTCTAAAGATATTCCTGATCCTTATGTTCCTGTATTTAGTATAGGTTTATGTAGTTATAGACCTATGAGAAGAGCATGTACATTTTATGGAGAACTTGGTGATGGTGTATGTGTAGATTGTTGGGATATGAAAGAAGGTAATCGTACCGCTATAGCAAGAGAAAAACGTAATAGAAAGAACAAACGTAATCTTGGTACAGAAGTAGCAGTATAATGCCTGGGAAGGTCATTGTATACAAGGCAATCCAAGACGATGGTTCTTCATATTGGCCTGAGCAATTTCCAGTGAGTGTTCTTGGCAATTGGCAGAAAGAACTAGGTCCAGTATCTTTTTCCTCTCAATATCTATCTTCTCCAATTGATACACAAGGTAACTATCTTAAGCGTTCATGGTTAAGTTGGTATGATGTTAATGAACGTCCTTTATCTTTTGAAAAGGTAGTAACTTTTATAGATCCAGCAGCTTCACAAAGAAATAGTGCTGACTTCTTTGCAATGGCTACAGCAGGATTATTTCAAAACAAAATATATCTATTAAACTTAATTCGTACTAAAGCTCCATTAGAGGTACAAGTAGAACTAATTAAGGATATGTACGCTATATGGGCACCAGAGACTATAGTTATTGAAGTTGGTGGTCCTCAGTTATACTTCTATAATCATGTTAAAAATGAATTAATGTTCAATATCCAGGAAACTGATAAGAATTGGCACAGATCAGACAAGAAGATTAAATTTGAAGCTGCTGGTGCTCATTTCAATGCAGGTAGAGCATTAATACCTGGATATAAGGATGAACTTGAAAGGTGGCAACCAATTGATGAATTTGGTATATTTGTAGAAGAATGGGTATCTTTTCCAGATGCACCACATGATGATACTTTAGATGCTATTGCAGGTGTATTAACGTCTATTATAACTACTGTAACTGCTGCAAGTGCAATGGAGCCTGGTACTAGTGAGGAAATTCAAGAGTTTGTAAAGAATGTATATCAACAACGTTATGATAGAAGCCTAACACCTGAAGAGCAAGAAGCCTTAGATAGTTATTACAATGATGATGGTGTAGGAACAATTCGCAGAGAGGGTGTTGGACTAAGAACATTCCATGATATTCGGAGTACTTCAAATGAATTGGTTTAAGAACTCAGTAGCTAAGATGTTAAACCTTAGAGAGAATTTGCCTTATTCTACCTCTGGTCAAGGTAATATAGATGATGCAGAGAATATTGGCTGGATTCCATTAACGGTAGGTGGCAGAGATCTTCCTACATTTTCACAAGATAGGATGTTTCAGGTCGCTACATACTTATATAGGCGTAATCCTATAGCCCATAGGATTATTGAGGTTCAGAAAGCCTTTGTAGTTGGTGAAGGAGTCATAGTAAAGGCTAAAGATCCAGAGGTTGATAGAATAATACAAAGATTCTGGAAAGATAGAAGAAATAACTGGAGAAGGTACTTTCCTGAAAGGGTGGTATCCTTTAGTCTTTATGGAGAAGCTTTATATCCTGCTTATATTAATGAAGTAAATGGCGCTGTTCAACTTGGTGCTGCACATCCTTCTATCATAGAGAGCTTATGGCCTAATATCAGGAATATGCATGAAGTTGAAGTATTAATTACTAAAGAAGGTAAAGATGCTAAAGGCGAGGCGGTAGCAAAGCAGGAATTACAGGTTATTAAAGTAGATACTGAAATTATGTTGCCTGATGGAATAACGCCTAATCCTAATTTTCTAAAATATGGTGGTGATGTATTCTTCTTTGCTATAAACAAACCAATGGAAGGTCTACGTGGTACTTCTGATCTTTATCATATTGCTGACTGGATAGATATATATGACCAATTTGTATTTAATAGAGCACAAAGACAAGCTCATATGTCTCAATTCCTTTGGGATATTAAGGTCGATGGTGCTGATCAGACAGAATTAGATAAAAGATTAGCTAATTTAATTATACAAGAGAGAAAACAACGTTCTGGTAGATTATATGTACATAATGAGAAAGAAGAAAGAAAGCCTATGTCTCCTGACATGCAAGCGGATGATGCACAAAATGATGCTCAAACATTCATGCATATGATTTGGGGTGGAAGTGGTTTGTCGTCTCAAGCTTTTGGTGATCCAGGTGGAGGTAGACAAGCTGGAGGTGATGTAAATGAGTGGGTATTTAAAACATTAGCTGATAGACAATATACATGGCGTGATATGCTATTAGAAATGTTTGATTTTGTTCTTGATCAAGCAGAGATACATGGTGAGAAGATCTCTGGAAAAGATAGAACAATAGAAATATTTATGCCTAAAATATCTATGAGGGACTTACAGCGTTTAACTCAGTCTCTTAGAAATCTTGGTGGATTCATTAATCAAGCTTCTCGTGCTGAAAATATGATAACATTGGATGATAAAGATAAAACTAGGTTAAAAAGAGTTTTACATACTTTGTTAGACCATATAGACCAATCTTCTGCTATTGATATGCTTCAGGATGTTGAGACTAGAAATGAACCCGAAGAGCAAGATGTAGAGGCTCTTCGTAAAATGATATTAGGCGAAAAGATTAATGAAGGTAAGCTTGAATTAGCATATTCAATTTCTAGCAATGGAGAATCTGACAATGACAACTAAAAAGACAATTAAAGAGCAATTAATTGAAATGCAGGCTACTCAGGAAACAAGAGACAAATTCATTGATGAAGAAAGGGAAAATTTCAAGAAGGATCTTAAACAAGTATCTGGTGATGTATCAAAAATAGAATCTAGCTTAACAGGTGTTAATACAGAGGTATTTCATCTAAAAGAGACAGTAGATGAAGTTAAAGTAAATATTAAAGATGGATTTAGACACTTAGAAGACAAAATGGATAGTCATTTTGTTAGTAATGGTAGTAGAGGTAAAAAAATTAAGATAGGAGCCATAATTGCTGGTGTCCCTACTATTATAGCATCTATATTAACTGGATTATGGCAATTTGGTATAAAGATTAGTTGGTAGGATATAAATGACAGTTACAGTCAACTTTCATGGAAGATCAGTAGGTTTAACCTCTAAGCAGGTTATTAATCAAGCTCCTTCTGAAGTAGTAGTATACATCCTTAATATTGGTAACTTTTCTACTAGTATAAGTGGGACACCTACTATATTAAAGGCAGTTGATGTAGAGGCAGTTGCCACTGATATAAGCGGTACTATCGTAGGAACTCAGGTTATCAGTGTAAGTGGTACACAAATTACATTACCAGTTATAAAGTCCTTAACAGAAGGTAAAGTTTATCGTGTTCATGTAAATTATGTAGATGGTGGAAATACTGCTGAGACTTATGAGCCTAATTTCTATATAAGATGTTCTTACGGAGGTTAGATTGCAACAATTTTATGATGTACCTATTAGTGAAGTTTATAATTGGGTTATTCAACCACATTATAATCCGATAGAAAAAAAGCGTAATAGTGAAAGATTTTCTTCATATTGGCATTTACGTCCTGATTCTGTTTTTGTCGCTTCTATTGGTACTTCTTGGCAGCCTCATAGTTGGAATCGAGTTGTCGATATGATTATGTGGGCGAACTTCAAAGGATATAATGTTTGGTTTCAAGAAGTTGAGGAGGATCATATAAACTTTCCAATGGCTAATACTCAGGTTATGAGAGATTCTGCTATTATGATGGGTAAGGATGCAGGATTTGATAAGATATGCTTAATTGATAATGATGTATTACCTGATAAGGAGGTATTATTTAAATTACTAGAGCATCCATTTCCTTTAGTTTCTCCATATATATGGGATCAAGGTGAAGATCATGCGTTAGGAATTCCACGATATGAAAGAGGCCAAGGCTTACAGCCTATGCGTTGGGTAGGCGCTTCATTTATGTTATTTAAGGCTAGTATATTTAATTGTCCTGATATAAAGTTTTCTGGATTATATCAGGAAGGACAGTTTGGACAAAAGCTTGCACATTATGGGCATCAATTTTGGGTAGATACAGATGTAGAAGTTCAGACATTTACTCCTCCAGGTAGAATGGCACAACATAATTTTGATACACGATTAGATATGTTAAGGTCTAGATATGATAATAAAGAGATACCTAATCGTAAGGCAATAGACTCCGATAGTCCTTGGGTTAAAAGTGATGTGTATTGTCCATTTCTATTTGGTAAAGAAGAGCAAAAAGATTACTTTAGGCACTTACAATCTACTGGTAATATCCCTGAATTAATAAACATGAAGGTATAAAGGAGTTAAATCATGGCGTCTACACTTAAGATATTTGCTGGTTCTAATATAAAAGAGGTATCTGAAGAGAAAGCCTTAGCTGCTGCTGGTAACTATGCTGACGAAGATGTTCTTTCAGAGCATGTTACAACAGGTACAGCTTGGAATTTCGATGAGATTTCTTCTTTAGATGGTGGTGTAGTTTGGCTACATAAATCTATAATTACTATAGAAACATCTGATCTTGCTTGGATATTAAACCTTCATTTGTTTAATATTACTCCTACTGGTGAAACTAATGATAATGTAGCTAACGATAATCCAGTGTTGGCAGACAAGGAGGAGTATCAAGGTTTTATAGCTTTCCCTGCTATGACAAATGAAGGTGGAATTTCACAAACTCAAGTAATTCATAATCCTCCTATACCTCTTGCTTGTGCTGTTGGTGATGATTCTATATTTGGAATTCTTTCTACTGGATCAGCAGAAACAGGTGAAGCTGCTGACATGAAATGCCTAATTAAGTTAATGGTAAGTGAACGAATAGATACCTAAACCAGATACAAAATCGGGTATTGACAATGACATAATAGGGATTTATACTTGATACCAGTATCTTAAATAAAGACAAAAGGATACTTATGGTTATTAAAGAAAAAACATTCTTAGAAATTCTAGAAGAGCATTGTACTTATTGTCCCGAGAGTCTCTATGCAGTTTCACAAGCTCTTCTGTCTGTTGAAAGTGATCTAGATTATGTTACGCAATATGAACTAGAGTCACTTCTAAAGATGTATGTTATAGCTGTTGCTAAAGAGAGTACTAATGGTCTTTCGTCTATACTAGAAAAGTTTCCATTGGAAGGTTCTGATACTAGTGTAGAAGAAGCCGCTGTAGCTTTATATAACAAGGCAATACAACATAAAGAGATAGATAAAGACATTATAGCCAAGTTAGATGAAATGTCAGAAGCTACTTATAACTTTGAAAAGAAGGATATGCCTGATAAAAAGAAAAAGGCTAAATCCTCTGAATCATCTAAGGATAAAGATAATACAGAGAAAGTCAAAGAAGCTCTTATTATGGATAAACTGACAGCTTCACATAAGCCTCCTGAAGACCTAGATGGTCAAGAGGAGATTATTACTGAAGCTAAGGTAATGAGATTAGCTTCTGGTAGCGAAGATGGTTCTATATGGAACGTAAGAATGATTGTGTCAGGTCATACACAATCAGGTAGGTACTTTTCAGATGATGTATTGCAAGAAGCTATACACTTGTTCGAAGGTACTAGGTCTTATGTTAATCATCCACCTGAAGATTATAACGGCGGAGATCGTCCTATAAATTCTTTGGTTGGATGGTATGATAATGTAACTCTTAAGGAGGGTGATGGCCTATATGCTGATTGGCATATCTTAGCTAATTCTGGAGTTCCTTGGTTAAGGCCACTATTACTAGAGTTAGCTGAGGAAGACAAGTTAGATTTAATAGGTCTGTCACTTTTGGGATTAGGAAAGAACTCATTTAAAAAGATTGATGGTCAATTAGTAAAGTACAGTGAGGGAATAAGCTATGTTAGGTCTGTTGACCTCGTAGATATTCCTGGTGCTGGTGGTAAAGTAATAGAAAGTTTAAAAGAGTCTGATGATAATAAGGTTAGGAGTGAACTAATGACACTTAAAGGAATGACAGCTAGTGAACTAAAGGAAGCTAATCCTGAGTTGTACGAAGAGATAATGAAACTATCTGCTTCTACAGAAGGGGAACCTAAAGAGAAAGAAGTTCCTGAAGAAGTAATTAAGGCTACTGAAGAGCCTAAATCTACTGAGAGTGATGTTCTTCGTAGGTTGGAAATCAGAGAGTGTAATATGTACCTTTCTGATGCTCTAAAAGAGTCTAATCTTCCTCAGCCTCTGAAAGATGCTGTTAAAAAGCAATTTGCTGATACAGTATTTAAAGAGACTAATCTTGATGAACAAATTAGCCTTTATAGAGAGGCTGCTGCTTCTGTAGCTGGTTATAACAGTGGTGGAAGAGAAGAGGGTGTATTACGCTTGCCATCTTCTGCTCAAGTCATTACTAGCGAAGAGCGTCTGCAAGTAGCAATGGATAGGCTTTTTGGTCTTGATATTCCCGAGGATATGCAAGACACTCCACATCTAAGTGGTATTAAAGAAGCTTATATTTCTATTACTGGTGATCATGAGTTTACATGGGGTGCTATTCCACTAGACGAGAGAATTCGGGAGGGTGCTGGAAGTACACCTACTGCATCTAAGATCGTTGGTGGTTCTACTGTTACCTTCTCCAATGTTCTTGGTACATCCATGAACAGGCGTCTTATTAGACAGTACAAGCGTCAAAATATGTGGTGGGAGCCATTCACTACTATAGTAGGTCTGAATGACCTTAAGCAGCAAGATAGGAACCGTCTGGAATCTCTAGGAGCCTTGAGTGAGCGTACTACTGCTGGTGCGGAGTATGCAGAGTTAACTTGGGCTGAATTCCAGCATACATACACCCCCACAGAGTATGGTAACTTGGTTCCTATCGCTCAACGTGCAGTAGTTGATGATGATCTAAGGTCGCTAGTAAGGGTTTCCGATGAACTTGGTAGGTCTGCTGGTATAACCCTTAATGAGTATGTAGATAACCTGTTTACTCAGAACTCTGGCGATGGTCCTGTATTTATCGACGTTGATCAAGCTGGTAATACTGAATCTGCATCTGAGAATGTGTTCCAAGGCAGCGGTACAGCCGAGCATAACAACAGAATCACTTCTGCCTTGAATAGGACTTCATTTAATGATGCTGCTAATAGAATCCGGTTAATGTTGGATAAGTCTACTAAGCGTATTGGTTTAGAAGAGAGGTTCCTTTTGGTGCCTGTGGAACTACGAGAAGTGGCTCTACAATTAGAGAGATCTTCAATGGTTCCTGATTCTGCTAACCGTGCTGTGAACGTATTTGCAGGAACTTTCTCAACTATTGTTGTGCCTAACTTTACTGACCCGAATAACTGGTATCTTATGTCTAGTCCTGATCAACTGGACATGCTTGAAATGGGATTCTTGAATGGACGTAGGGAGCCGGAAATGTTTGTTCAAAGTGATCCTACTGCTGGCATGAACTTCACTCATGACGTGGTGGCTTACAAGATCAGGCACCGTTATGGTGGTGGTTGGATTGACTATCGTGGTAGCGTTGCAAGTATAGTAGCCTAAAAGATTCTAGGGGTGTAGAGATAGAGTTCAGGTTATCTCTACACCCCAACAAAATGGAGAAAAGTATGTCTACTCCAGTCGGTCCAATGGTTATAGAGAATCATGATGAAGAAGATGAATGTAATATTCAGGTTGTATTAGTTATTGATGCACAACGAGATATTAGAGAGTATCGCTATGACTGTTATGATCCTGCTGGTAATATGTTAGAGAGAGTAGGTTATACACATGGAGTTATAACATTTGCTGATGGACATGTTCAAAAGGGAGATACTATAAGAAACCTTGGTCCTAAACAAAAGACTAAATTGGCTGAATACCTCAAAGAGATTGGAGTCGAATAATGACGCTAACTAATTTCCCTAATGGAATCTCTAGTTTTGGTATGCCTGTTATGGGTAGTGGTGCAGTATTTACCACTGGAGATTTTTATTTTGTAGACTCTGTTAATGGGTCTGATGATAATGATGGTAAGGCTAAAGATAGGGCCTTAGCCACTATTGATAAAGCAGTTGGCAAGTGTACTGCTAATCAAGGTGACTATATAATCGTAATGCCTAACCATGCAGAGACTATTACTGCTGCTGCTGGCATTGATCTCGATGTGGCAGGAATTACTATTGTCGGGATTGGATTTGGAGAAAATAGGCCAGTAATAACTTTTGGAACTGCTACTGCGGCTGATATGGATGTTGATGCTGCTGATGTTGCGGTTAAGAATATTCAATTTACTGTTACGATTGATGCCTTAACTGCTTTGGTTGATGTAAATTCTACAGACTTTCTAATGGAAGATTGTGAATTCCGAAGTGATGAGGGTGGAACTAAAGCGCAGATGCTCATTGCTGTTGATGTAGATGGTGGAACAGCAAATGCTTGTGATAGAGCTACATTTAGACGCTGTAAGTTTACATCTGAGACCGCTGGTGCTAATAGTGCTATTAAACTAACAGAAGTTCAAGAAGGTGTAATTATTGAGAGTTGTACCTTCTTTGGTGACTATTCTGATGCTGCTATTCATAATCCCACTGGTAAAGTTCTGACTAACCTCCAACTTGTAAATAACATAGTTAGAAACCTTCAAACTGGCGACCATGCAGTTGAGTTAGTAAGTGCTTGTACTGGATGGGCTGTTGGTAACAGGCTAATTGGAGATACACTAGGAACAATCTTTGATCCAGGTTCGTTGTTCTGTGTAGATAATGAAGAGACAGATGCTATAGACCAAGCTTCTGTTCATTCACCAAGAACTCCTGCATCTGGTAATGGGCCTGCTGCTAATAAAGATGTATACGATGCTATAGGCTTTGATGGTACTGCTGTTGTAGCGGCTTCTGCTGGTATGATTAGGACTATGCATGGTACTACATTTATTATAAAGAAGTCTCTTACTGCATCTGCTGTAGTAACTGGTGGAGTTGATGTTACTGGTACATCGTCTGTAGGAGATATCCTTATTGAAGACTTTATCCTACAAACAGATGCGACTGGTCTTGCTGCTGGTACTAACTTCACTCTAGGCTCTAATAATGCTAATGGTACTGCTGTATTTGGTTCTCATACAGTAGCATCGTTAGGTGCTGGAATTGTGGTAGATAAAAAGACCGCTAATACTGGTAAGAGCCATGTTCTGGAATCTGGTAAAAAGGTAATTGCAATTTGTACATCTTCTAGCTGTACTGGTGCAGGAGTAATTGATGTTTACCTTCTGTGTCGTAGGTTAGCTGATAACGCTACTCTAGCGGCTGCGTAGAGTGGACGTCTTCCTTTATAAACTCGAAGAGTGTGATGCTTGTGCGAAGGCAAAAAAGCTGCTGGAAGCACAAGGTCACACTATTAGAGAGATACTAATAGATAATCCCTTGTTAGAGCTTGGAATTCAGATGCTTTTCAACGATAATATGGTTCATGCTCCAGTAATTGTAATTCCTGAACAAGGTATTTATATATTAAACTCAGATGGTACTCAGTTATTTAGATTAGTTACGTTAGAAACTTCAGATATTCCAGTTTAATTCCTGAAAAAGTTTTTATGGCAAATAATCTGGTCAGATGGTCTATGATATGGGTTGATCGGGTGAATGGCCTAGAAACGGCTGAAAATAGTTTTCTAGGGGTTTCTGGAATGGGTCAATACCCCACTAATTCCCCAGGTAATCTTGAATCATGTCTAAACTGGAAGTTTACATAAAGCAAGTTAGAGAATTAGTCGTAGAGGCTAATTCTACTCTATATGACTCTGGTGTTGATATATATGAAGATTTCGTTAGACGTGCTCTTCGTAAATATTCTATAGATAAACCATTTATTAAAGTATCTGGTGTTACTGGAACAAGTAGTGAATACATTACTATTGATTCTACTAATTTTCCTGGTTTTGTAGATCATTGGAGTTCTATTGAAAAAATAGAAGCTAAAGCTCCTACCGTCTCTAAGAATGATGACCCTAACTTTATTGAAAGAGACGAATGGGAGTTTTATAGAAATGCTTCTACTTATTATGTTCATTTTATAGGTTATTGTCCTTCATCTTCTGATACTGTAACCTTTACATATACAGTACCTCATACTATTGATAATCTTGATGATGAAACTACAGATACTATTCCTGCTGTGGATCAAGAAGCTATAGTTTTATGGGCTGCTAATGAAGCTTGCAGAATGTTAGCTTCTAAATATGCTGGTACTTCTGATCCAACAATAAGAGCAGATGTAGTTAATTATAGGACAAGATCCTCTGAATATCGTACAATGGCTAAAGAATTTCGAGAAGCATATATGGACTGGATATCTAATCCTGTTAAAGCAGGTGGAATAGTTAGAGATATAGACTTTGGATTTGGATTCGGAGATAATCAACCGTTCTTAACTCATAGAAGCTTCTCTAGAAAATAAATGACTAGAGCATTAATACAGGCTGCCATCGTTACTATTCTTGAAAGTGTAACAGATATAGGAAGTGTCCATAATGGAATAAGGTGGACAATTCATGAAGATCAATTCGTTAAAGACTTTATTAATGAAATAGATGGTCAAAGTCAAGTTCGTACATGGATGGTTTCTAGAGTAGAGGGTGGTGTTGATTATGGATCAAGGAGTGGAAGTTTAGGTACAGGTATTCCAGTCACTACTCAACAAGCATTAGAAAGATATGATTTTACAGTTGAAGGTTGGTGTTCATTCAAAGATGATGATACTGATACAGAATTTCAAGCATTAATAGATTCAGTAATAGATAAGTTTATAGCAAATATAAGTTTGGATAGTACAGCAAATATGAGAGGTCCAATTAATTATAGCATAGACCACCAATTCTTTGGTGATATTTTTGTACATCATGTTATATTCAATTTCTATGCAGTAGAATTAGAAGGAATATCTCCTACATAAGGATTATAATGAAATTATATTCGTTACAAGGTGAACATCTTTTTCTACATTGTGGAAGAGAAAAGTGTAGAGAAATTAACTTTATGCATATTATTGTTGATGGGGAAATAGATAGTCCAGATTGGAAACATCTTTTAGAAGAGTTTCCTAGACACTTAACTAAAGAAAATCCTAACGCTGTAGTGTTTACTGAAACTGTAACTGTTGAAAATGCGGATGTTGTTGATTCTGATTTAGGAGTTAATTAATGGTACTATCTCATAGACAAGTAGTAATGATCAGTGGTAAGCAGACTAATAGTGTCACTGCTTTAACTCCTACACACTTAATCCCTGTTACTTCGTTTAGTGCTGAGGAAGTAGTAAACCAAGTATTAGATGAAGGTCGTCGTGGTCCGCACTCTAAAGATTTTCGAGCATCAGCAGGTGTTAAGTTAGTAAATATTAATATTGAAGGTATGGTTCAGCCTGATCCTGGAACTAGCTTAGGGTTTGGATTGGGACTTTTATTAAGGAATATATTTGGCGGAGTTGATACTGCTGCAACTGTAACTGCTGCTGGTATATGGAATCATGACTTTCAACTTCCAGCCGATCCTGCTATAGAATATATTACTGTTGAAGAGGACCATCAAATATCTGGTGATAATAATAGAAGGTTTGTGGGATGTAGAGTACAAGAGCTTGTTCTTGCTTGGAACGGTGGCGAAGGTATGCTTACTTATAATGCTACTTTAACTGGTATGCATACTACACTGGTAAGTCCTACTAACTTACAGGGCCAAGCTGTTACTATTGAAGATCCACTTGAGGGATGGAGAGCTAACGTAGCCTTTGATGGGGCACTAAATCATACTGTTGGTTCTGAGCAATTTTCTAAACTAATTTCCGCAGAGTGGACACTATCTAGAGCGCCTTCTATATTATATACAGGTCAAAATACACAGGTTGCTAAAGAAATATACCTTGGTCCATTGGCATGTACCGTTGCGTTAGTAATGAACTTTGATGATGATACAGAATTAGCAAAATATCGTGGTGGTACGGAAGTAAAAATTTCTAATGCTTTTGTTAGGAGTCAAGGATCAACCGCTGCATTAAGACGATTTATCATCGGGAATAGCACTTTCTCTTTACTTGATAATCCAGTGACAGTAGATATATCTGGTGAGCATGCTACAATAGCTATGGGTGCTAGAGCAATGTACAATACTGACGCTTCAGAGATTACAGGAGATACAACTTCAATAGCAAATGATTCTAATATGGCTGCTAACGCTGGTCCGGTACAAGTTAGACTTACTGATTTAAGGACAACGACTTATACTTAATGTTATTTCCTCCCTTCTAGATTAGAGCCATACATTTTAGGCGGGTGTGTGGCTTTAATCTAAAGATATATGTGACAGTTGACACATATTATAAAATAAGGAGTATTTAATGACGAATGAATCTACAAAGCGTCCAGTGGAAAGATATAATAATCCATCTGATAAGTCAATGACTTTTGAGCATCAACTTGTTGCTGAGAGATATTTTCAACAAGATGTACAAGGTAACGCACATTTCAGTCCTGGTTCTGTTTTAATATGTTCTATAGGTACTAATTGGAAAGACGGATGTAAAGATAAAGTATTAGCTATGTTGAAGTTTACAAGAGAGGCAGGATATATTTGTAGGTATATGGAAATTCAAGTATATCATAATATATTTCCTCAAGCTTCTCATGCTTCAAGTCGTAATAGTGCTGTTCTTGAATCTTGTATTGGTGGTACAGAATTTGTATTATGCTTAGACACTGATATTGAACCAGAAGAAGATATATTAGTAAAGTTATTAGAGAGGAATGTTGCTATTATAGGTCCATATGTTATAGATCCAGAGCATGATACTTTATTAGGTTCACCTTTTAGAGATATAGATTCTGGTGTTTACATACAAAGGTGGCTTCCACAATGCTTCTTGTTAATGAAAACAGCTATTTTCAACTGTCCAGAGATTAGATTTGGTAGTGATGAAGCAGAGGATTTATGGTCTTTACGATGTTCTTTATATGGGCATCAACAAATTATGGATACTTCAGTAGTATTAACCTTGGCCTCTCCTCCAGGTAGACCAGATGCAATGAAGTTTGACAATAGGATGGAAAAATTAAAGGAGGTATATGATGCAGAGCCAAAGCGTAATTGGATGACTCAAGAAGATTATGATATGATTGTAAAAGGTGATCATATTGTAGCGAAGATGGGAAGTCCAGAGGATATAGCAGAAGATCATAAAAAACTATTAACTGCTCAAAAGATTTCTATTTATGATAATCCATTAGAGGGCGAAATCTCAGAGGATATTAAGGAAGGGGTACATGAATAAAGAAGCTGAAGGCTCAACGATTTATGCACAAATGTTAATGGCTGAGAAGACAGGAGAGAATGATGATAATCGACTAAATCATAATGGTGATTGTCTTAAAAGACTTACATTTGATAATGTTATAACTAAAGATAGATATTTTGAACAAGATACTTATTCATGGCCTCATGCTTCTCCGGGTTCTGTTACAGTAATAGCTGTAGGAAATCGTTGGAAGAGAGACGATGATGGTGACTGTGAACGCATGGTAAGAGATATGTGTTATTTTGCTCAGAATCAAGGATATAAGGTATTATTTGAAGAAATAGCTGTATGGTATGGAGTATTTCCTAATCCTTCTGTTGCATCTGCTCGTGAGGCTGGAGGTTTAACAGCAAGATCTTTTGGTACAGAGTATATATTTTATTGTGATAATGATATTAAACCTGAAAAGGAACTACTTTCTAATCTCTTACAGTATAATGTCCCTATGATAGTTCCTATGGTTATGGATCAAAATAAAAGCTCAATGATTGGTGGTCCAATTAGAGAGAAGGATTCTGGTATATATAATCAGAAATGGGCTTCCATGTCTGCACTGTTAATGAAAACATGTCTACTTGATTTGCCTGGAGTAAAATTTTCAGATGCAGATACAGAAGGTTTATTCTATCAACGTATTGCTCGTTGGGGGCACACAATTCATATAGATACAAGTCAAGTATTAACTACAGTTACTCCACCCACACGTCCAGATAGTAAAACATATGATGAACGAGAGCAGATGAACAAGGATAGATATGCAGCAATATTTGAAAAGAGAGTTCCTATGGATGCTGTAGCTCAAGAATTATTTGATGAAGCTAAAAAAACAGGACAAGATCAAGTTAAAGTAATGTAAATGTTCACCCAATCAGAGATTTTAGACATGTTAAGAAGGGATGGATATGATGTAGGTCTAAGAACATTAAGATATTGGAGATCTGTTGGGTTACTACCTCAGTTATATGACAGGAAGTATCCTTTAGATGTTATAGATAATATTAAAGAACTATGTAATAGATTTGGTCGTTTAATAGGGGATACAATATTTATACGTACATTAGAAGGACATTACTTTAATGTGTATAGATATATAGTTGAAAAGCCTAAAGAATATAAAGGAAACTTTAGGTTGACATTATATACAAATCAAGGTATAATAGTAGAAAGGAGAAGTACACTAGATGAGTTATTCAGATAGTCAAACCTTTACACTTGAAGAATTAGGTGCTCCTGAATTATGGGTTACTTATAGTCGTCCTGGTCTTTTGCCTTATAAAGAAGGTCAGGAGTTTATGAAACTATATAAGAACTTTAATACTAAGCGCATGGATATGGATGGATCTCAAACTATGGCGGAATTTCTAAATGATACTGAAGCTGAGTTTGAGTGGGTGTTAAGTTTAATAGAAGCATGGAATATAGAGTATACTTCTAGACATGAAAAGGCTGGTCAAGTGATACCTATTCCATCTTCTGAAGAAGGAATCTGGAAAGAAATACCTGGATTGTATATGTCTTTTATAGTTGCTATGATTAAGAAAGATCCTACTGGCTCTGATTTTTTAGCCAAAGGTATGATGAGCTCAATCTCTACTTCGACGCCATCGTTAATGGGAGATCGCCAGACAGAAAACGTTTCCAATGGGTAGGGGAAGAATATTGGGATATATTCATAGCAGAGCAATTTGATACTACTCCTTGGGATGTTCGAGCGAATGTTACATATTGGGATATAGATAGATTAAGTGCAATGAACCAGTCACGTAGTAAAGCTGAAAAGACTAAGCAAGCTATAGATAATATAAAGTCCAAACTGTAATGCCTAATTTAATTACATATAATTTTTCGGATTTAGTGAGGTTAAATAATAACTTACAAAATCTTGTAAATTCAATACCTACTGAAAAGCGTATTTTATTAAGGAATGTTGTATCTAGATATCGTTCTGTTATTCAAGATCAAATATTAACAAAAAATATTAGATACACAGGAACTTATGAAGATAGTATTAAGATAGTTTCTGGAGGTTCTACCAGTGATCCTCATGTATCTATTGTAATGCGACCTACAGGGCCAGGTGCAGCTAGACTTCCGATTTATTGGAAAGTTTTAGAATTTGGTGCTGGCCCTAGTCCAAATGTTCTTTCAGCACCTATAGTTTCTTGGGCTGATCAAAAGCTAGGAAGTCCTGATGGATTTAGAATAGCCAATAGTATTCGTACTCGCGGTATTAATCCACATCCTATATTAAGTAGTATTTTTATACTAACTCCTCCTAATGGTGAAGTTGCTGGTTTAACTAGCCAAGGTTTGGCAATTTATGAAGAAGAAGCACAAAAGATAATGGACAAATTTATTAGGAGTTGGCAGACACAACCTCGTATACCTAAAGGTACTCCTGCTGGTGGACAGTTTACTTTTCGTAATTAAGGATTAATTATGACTATGGGTTTTTTCCGCATGGTGTTTGGTGCTTCTGGTAATGCTGTTCCTGTCTTACAGCAAATGAACCAAGCTACCAGAGCATTAACTTTAGAGTCTTCTAATGCTGGTGCAATGCTTAAGGTTATGTCTGCTGATTTAGATAGTCTTGGTTTTTCTGCTGGAACTAATATTAAAGCTCTAACTGGTCTTTCAGAAAGGATGAATAACTTATCTAGTAGTGGTCAGATATCTGCATCTACTCTTGTAAATTTAGCTAAGGGAGTTCAGAGACTTTCTGATAGAAGTCAAGTATTAGCTCCTAATCTTAATGAAGTATCTAGTAGTCTTGTTACAATGTCCTCTGCCCTTAGAGAGACAGAGCGTGTTGCTTCTAAGGCTGGTGCTCCTCAAGGTGGATTTCAAATGATGAAAGACGTTAGTGAGGGTACAGCTAATCGTATGCGTATGTTAGCATCTGCATCCCAAGGTGCTATGATATCTATGGCTTTATTACAGAGAAATATTACTGGACTAGCTTTCAGTTTAATATTCTTACAGTTCTCTGGATTTCTAAAACTTTCATTAGCTATAGCTGGTGTATTAGCTGTTGCAGGTGGTATGGCTTTAGGATTTAAAGCATTAGTTAAAGAAGGAAATAGAGTAAAAGACCTTGCTGATCAATTCTTTATCCTAACTGGAAGTGCTGAAACTGCCGGATTAGCTAACGATGCTGCTAGAAAGATAGCTGAAAAATATGGTGTTTCTATTGGTAGCTTAGAAAAAGGAGCATTAGGTAATTTATTAGCTACTGCAAAATTAACCAATGATGAGTTTGATACATTTGGAGGATTACTAGCTTTAGCTGATGCTGGAGTATTAAAGAATATTGATAGCACAGGAGAATTAGTTAATAAATTTGTATCTATGAAAGACTCCGGTAAAGGAATGGATGAAATCCTACTAGAGTTAGGATTAACGACTGAAACATTTAATGAAAGACTTGACAGGTTAAACAAAACTGATCTTGGTGAAGCTAATAAGGAAATGCAAGGCCTCAAGAATTCATTTCGAGAAGTATTTAGTGGTCCAGCTACAGCAGTTTCTGGATTTTGGAGAGAGATAAAAGGTAGTTTTATATTAGGTTTAACAGGTTTCTTTCAGATATTTACACCAAATTGGGAAGAAGGTTGGAAAAACTTATTTATAGGTATTGCAGGTGTTTCTGATAAGCTGTTCACTATATTTAATGCTGTCGGTGCTCGGATTATATTTGCAATGCTTATAAACCCACTAAAATCTTTAGGTGGAGTTCTTAAATCTCTCGGTAAAGTTTTATTTGGTGACTTTTTCTCAGGTATTTCAGAATTTTGGGAAGAGTTAGAAGGTGCAGAGACTTGGCACGAGCTTGGAAAAGTTCTTATGCAAGGTTTATGGGATGGAATAAAAGCTTTCCCTATTATTGGTAATATATTAACTTTATTTGAAGATTTTGTTCATGGTATTAAGGATTTCTTTGGTATTTCTGGCTCGCCGTCTATATTGATGTTTGGTATTGGCAAAGATATAATGCAAGGTCTGTGGAATGGTATTAAGTCTTTACTATTCTTGGATAAAGCTTATAACTTATTTACAGACTTTATAACTGTTGTTAAAGATATACTTTCATCACAAACCTTAATAAATATAGGGAAAAACATAATTACTTTTTTATGGAGAGGTGTAACGTCTCTTAATTTAGTTAACAAAGTATCAAGATTATTTAATAGTGCTAAGAATGTATTGTCCTATATAATTAGCTTTGAAAAGATATCTGAAATTGGAACGGATATGATAGAGGGTTTATGGGATGGAATAAAATCTCTACCTCTATTAAGTAAGATTTCGGGATTATTTACAGGTGCAGTTGATGTAATTAAGGAATTACTTGACTTTGATGCTATGATAGATATTGGTAATGATATGTTAAGTGGATTATGGGAAGGAATATACAGATTTGATATTGTTTCAAAGGTAAAAGGGTTAGCTGGTGATGTTATTAGTGGAATGAAGAGTGGATTTGGTATGTGGTCGCCGTCTAGAGAAATGATGAAGATTGGCGAAATGGCTATAAAAGGCTTTAATATTGGTATGGGTGGTACTTCAAGTGGACATGGAGGCAGAGGTAACATTAATATCAATGTTAATGTTCATGGTCAATTCTCTAATAATCCTAGATTGGCAGCTACCTCTACTGCTACCCAAGTATTAAGAGGGATAAGCAGAAGTGGTTCATATTCTGGAGTCCCGTTGTCGGCATAGTCCTAGAAATGTTTTTACAGGCATTTTATATGTTGAACCTATATTGGATACCTAAAACTAATCAGACGGCCATTAAATGGTCTGAAAATAGTTTTTATGGCATGTCCTGGATTAAAATACTATGGCATTAACCCTAACCATAGGCGTTCCAGATACAGCACAAGAAGCTAACAATCCTCCTTCATATATTGAATATGTACGTTTTGAGACAATTGTAATACAGAATAGTGTACAAGTTGCTTCTGATACTATGGAATTTGATCTATTAATCACTAATAATGAAATTGATGCTCCCGAAGCTGGCAAAGAAGTAATATTTAAAGATGGTTCAACAATTGAATTTGGAGGAGTATTAACCTCAATATTTAGGATGTTTGGTCCTGAGCCTTCAACTGTACTATACAAGTGTTCATGTAAAGACTATGTGTACTTTCTAAATCGTAGATTAGTAAATAAGTTATATGCTTCACAAGCTGCTGGTCAAACTATAAAAGATATCCTTACAGATCTACACAGTGATAGTCATTCAGATAAACATTATTCATTCTTTAAAGATAATGTTGGTAATGTAGTAGATGGACCTACATTGGCTGCTTTTACGTTTGATAAGATTGTTCCATCACAAGCATTTGACATGATAGCTCAATCTACTGGTATGCAATGGTGGATTGATTTCGACAAGCAAGTATACTTTAAGATTCTAAATACTTCTGCTGCTAGTTTCTTAACTGCTCTAACGTTAGATGTTGAAGTAGATACTACGACTCACTTTGACTTTGAAGAAGAAGAAAGTATTGATGGTATAGCTTCTCAATTAATTCTTAGAGATATAAGATTATTATCTACTGCTCCTGCATTAGATGTATTTTTAGGCTCTAACGGAAGAGATCATCAATCTGAAACAAATAAGATATTCTTCCTATCACGTACACCTTTTACGTTTTTGCATGTTCTTTCGGTATCTAAGAATACTGGCAGTGGTGGTGATGTAAATCAAACTCTTAAGTTTGAAGATATAGATGGACAGACTACTGATGGTACTGGTGGAGCAACAGATGTATTTGTATATGTTAAAGATGAAGGTTCTTATGTGAGGTTTGCATCTGCTAACACAGTTCTAGATGCAGATATTATTAAAGTAAGATATAAGTATGTTATTACAGATGATTTAGAAGATCCTGATTTCTCGATAGTAGATGAGTTAGCACGTCGTACAGGTGGGGATGGTATACATCAATTCTTATATAGTCAAACATCTGGTATGAAATTTGTAGACTTAGATGATGCTGAACATGTAACTCAGATATTAAGAGAAAGAAAATCTAGAGTATTAAGACGTGGTTCTTTTTCTTCATGGACTAAGGGTTGGCAAGCAGGACAAGTATTTTTTCGTAAATGGGGTACAGAACTTCAAATAGAAGATATGTTCGTTATATCTGTGACGAAAGTAGTATTAACACCTGATGATAGTAATAATCTTTCTGATAATATTATTGAAAGTACAATACAGTTTTCTAATGTACCTTATGGGATAGCTTTTTAATTATGCCATCACCAGGTCAAGACGAAATTGAACTTGCAAGGTTATTAGGATCTCTTTGGACAGAAGTATTCCAACGTACTGTCAAAGAAGAGAATAAACCTATCAGTAAGTCTTCACATAAACAGGATAGGATGACTCTTAAGGAAGATTTTCATACTGTGTTAACAACTAATACCAATAAAACTCTATGGGGAGTAGCTGGAGCCTCTCACCACTTAGCGGTAGATAATATTCAAGGAGTTTGGAGCGAAGGAGGTAGTTGGGGTTAATGAAATCAATTCTTAATAGACTACATGGATCTCGTGGTTCTATTATGGAAGGTATGGAACCTAAGGGATATGTACGTTGGACTTTAACAGATGCTAAGACCGGAAGATTTAAAAAGTCTGGTGGAAGTCATAATATTCTTGTTAATAAGACTAGAGAAGAGTTAGCTTCTGCAATTACTGGTGGTACAGTTACATATCCTGGATTTATAGGAGTTGGAACTGGTACAACTACTCCTGCTGCTGACGATACTGGATTAGAAACTGTTTCTCAATATAATGGTTCTAATGATGCTAAGGCTGTAGATTCTAAGACAATACGATCTTTATATACTGCTAGGTTTGTAGTACAATTTGCTACTGGAGAAGCTAATGTTACAATTAAAGAGTTAGCTTTACTTACTGCTGCTGATTCTGGTACATTATGGGCTAGAGTAGCAGTTAATATTGCTAAGACTTCTTCTGAAAGATTAACTATATACTGGTATATAATCTTTGATAGGAGCATAGATGTGGCAATTAAGTCTGGAGCGAGTATAAATGCAACTGGTACGTTTGCAAATAGTACACCTGTAACTCTAACATTTGCAAGTGCTGTTACTATATTTAAGTTAACTAATATGACAGGAACCCAAATCTTTTTTAAAATTAATGAAGCATTGGATAGTGCTGATCCTCCTGTTGATTATGATGGAAGATTAGCAGATGGAGGAACATTTGAATTTTTAAATGAAGAAGTATCTATAACTACTGTAAGTGTATGGGGAACTGCACTTGGTACTGCTGCCGCTCCACAGAATGGTATAGGATGTGTAGGATGGTAAAGTATGAATAATATGGATGAATATACACAAGTCACAATAGAGGACATGGTAGAACTAATTCGTATAGGAGAACATTCTATAGAAGTTTTATATGAAGATGCTCCTTATCCTAATCCAAATATAATTACACTTATATGTGAAGATAAATATTGTAATGACGTGAGAGAATTTAAACCTATTATCAGTAGTCACTCTCCTGCCCAAATTTATATTAGGTCACATGATAAAGATAAAGTAGTTACTGCGTGGAAAGAGTTTTTCATACATTCTGTTAATATTTACTCTGCATTTAAAGTAACACATACTGCTAATAAACTTAATGTAGAGATACGATCTAAGGATCATGAATTTCAAGAGATATTACATTATGAAGGTATAAGATAATGGGAAGTAGTGATGTTTCAGCCGGCGATACAATCTTGGCAAGTCAGCAGAATGATCTTCGTGATGATATTATTCAGCAATTTACTGCTGCTGACCAAGTATTTGTATCTACAGGAAATGACGTAGGCACTGTAAGGACAGCTATTACACAAGCATTAGCTACTGCTGGTACATCAACTGTCATAGCAGGTTGGACTCCTTTAAGAGTAAAACAAGCTATTGATGCACTGAGTGGCTCTATAACTGAAGCCGTAAAAGGTGATATGTTAGATGAAGGTTCTGGAAATGCTGACCGTTATGTATCTCCAGAAATATTTAGGCAGCATCCTGGAACATGTAAAGCATGGGTTAGTATGGATTCTGCTAATCCACCTAATATATTAGATTCTCATAATGTATCTGGTATTGGGAGAACTTCTACTGGTGTATGGACATGTACTATTGATGACGATATGGTAGATGCTAAGTATGCTATTTTTGCTACTGCAATGACAACAGGAGGAGATAGACATGCTGTGGGATCAGCTACTACTTCATTAGTATGGCAAGTTGATACGGGGTTACATACAGCATTAGCAGATCTAATTAATTCATCTGGTATATTTGGATCGTTGGCTTAATTATGAAATGTTATTTTTCTCCAAATCCAAACCCACCATATAATCTTTTATCTTTTAGACCTAACTATAATTACTTGATGGTAAAACATGATCTTACACAGGAACAAGCATTAGAATATGCTATTCAAAAGAATATTGATGGTGGTCTTATTCCTATAGGTAATCCTATTTATAGACTTGAGGATGACTTATGTCCTGATGATCCTTACTTTGGTGATGCATGGGTGTGGGAAAATGATAAGATAGTAGTAAATTTTGAGAAAGCCTGTACTGTTCACATGGACTGGATACGGGTAGAACGTAACAAATATTTAGTAAGTCTAGATATTCCTCATAGATTAGCTATGAACAAATGGGTCATCTTTAATAATGAAGAAGCTCGACTTGAAGTATTAATCATTATAGAGAAGATGGATATTCTTCGTAATATCCCTGCAAACTTCATGCCTAATTTACAACGTTGTACTTCTCTTGAACAATTAAAAGAAACATGGCCTCCTGAAATTCCTACAAGACCTATCACTCGTGATGAATAAGTTAATCGTTATATTTGCAATATTAATGTTGATGATCATATCTTGTACTTTAGAATATGAAGGTGAATTATTAATATTAGAGATAGATAAGTTAGAGTCTAGAATAATAGAGTTGGAGGATAAATTATCTGAAATACATACTCATGAACGTACAGATTTAGACAAAGCATTATTTACATATTTTAAGACTTCTAATGATATTTTCTTTGGAATAATAGAAGAGTCAAAAGGCGTAGAGTTAATAAGAGAAGCTGTCTCTTTTGATGAAGATCTTTCAAGAGTTTGGTCACATGCATGGGTAGAAGAAGAAATAAGTATACCTATATTAAGAGTATTTATAAACCTACTATGGGTAAAGTTCTTTGAATTAAAATCAGTTAATCCTTTAATTAGTTAAGATCTATTACGTGTACATTATCTGGTAAGAATTCTATAACTGGCTTAACTTCCTTCCATGATAGTCCACCATTTCCACATCCAGGCTTTGGCATTACATATATTAACTCTTTATTAACATTATTCATATTAATAAATATCTGTAGCTCTTTAGCTGATTGCGCTATTAATTCTAGATCTGCTTTTTCTCTCCAGTGATGCTTAACTGGAAAAGCTATAATAGGTGGAATTATACGTGAGTCTCCTGAAAGTATATAGTGCAGACAATTCCCAGAGCTTCTGATATACCTAGCTAGAGCTAACTTAATCCAAGGATATCTAGTAGCAGCTTGTAATGCTACTCCCCTACCCATAACCGCTTCACTTTTAGAATTTATATCTCCATTTGTAGTTATGACTATAAAGTCAGCCGGATACCGCCATATATTTCCTGTCACCTCAATCATATTGTGTTCTTCCTATTTTAAACTCTCTACCCTGTGTCTTGATGAAACACTTCTTGCATAACCTACTATCTATTGGTGTAGGGCTTTTCTCTGACATATCAATATAACGTGGTGTATCACAAGAAGGACATGCAGTATATTTAAACCAATGATTCTTAGCACTTTTACCAATCTCTGATCCCTTAACTATATCTCCTATTTCTGGCATTATATATCTACCAACTTATTAAATTCTTCTTCTGTAAGTGGCGATGTAAACATAGGCATAATCATACCCCAAGCTCCATTATACCCTTTTGAGAATAATGCTTTTGTTGATGTTCCAAGCATTAACTGTATACCTGATTTGCTAATACCTATTGCTTTGCCTAATCTAGTGTAGAAGCTTGGATTTAGTGTTATATATTGTGTACCAACAAAGTCTTTATATTCAGGAATTAATTGTTTCCAGTCTGGATATTTACCTTTAATTAAATTAGAAACGGTGTATCTATCACCTTTGTACAAATGAACTATATCATTATCCTGATCTATCCTAATAACTTGATTTACTTTAGATGATTTGAATATATCGGATGGAATTATAACACTACTAAAGTTATCACTGTCTACTCTAATGTTACATGGTACACAAGCAAGGATGTAACCATCAGATGCTATCATGTAGCCTTTCGAGTTTATGTAGATTCCTTGCATTACTTGTCTAGTATCATCCTTAAGTGCTGCTTCCCATATTTGATACTCTAGTGCTAACTCTATATTAATCATATATGTAAGTCCTGTATGCTGAATTTTAGGGGTTGGGTTTGCGCCTAGAACGCCTATAAAAACTATTCTAACGCCGTTTACTGACCATTCAGGGTCTAGTTGACCTATTGTTAACCTAGTATTGAAACATGGTCGTAAAAACTATTCTGTGACGATGAACTCTCTAGTGTTTTTACGTTATGAGTGTTCCTCACAAAACCAATGTCCACAAGTATTACATGTTGGTATGTCTTCTATGTGTTCATCTAATATCCAATTAAGTATTAAATCCTAGTCCTTTTATTATTTCTTCTAGTCTCAATTTATCACCATTATGTGTTAGCTCAGAATGTCTACACTCTAAATAGAATATGACATACCTTAAATGTTCAATAATGGGTCGATTTAATATATGACTTTTTTTGACTTTCTAAATATTGAACCCTATTTATTAAAGCTCTACATACTTCTTGTAAATTAGTTCCTGGATAAGCATTGTCATTGCCTGGATATTTCTCTGGAGGGTCATTACGTTTTAGGAAGGTTATTTCTTCATATCCAATCCCGTCTAAAATATCTAACTGATATTTGTGTCCAGGGTGTATTACTATCATAATTCTGGTAATCCTAATTCTTTATGATTAGTTATTGACGTAATCTTTAAACTCTTTAGATGGTCAGGTCTACGATCTACTATACATAGATACTCTCCTACCTTAATTTTATGTTGATGAAGAACTAATGCTGCTCTCTTTATGGATACTTCAGTAGTAACTACATCATCTACTAAAGTAACGATTGGATATTCGGATGGGTTATATCTTGAGTAATAAAACTGAGGTTCATATACTTTATCTCCTTCTGACTCCTTTCTAATTATACCTGCAAGGCTTCCTTCATAAGCACAAGATAATAACATCCCTCCTACTTCAATACCAATTGTTCTAAACATTGGAGATATGTGATCCATCAATTCTCCTTGAACTGATAATAGAGATATTACATCAAACCTCCAAGTTAGATTTAATCCAGAATGGGATTTAAAGTCACCAAATTCTATTCCACTGTTTATTAATTCTATACAATCTTCTTTTAACATTTAGTCCAATTAACCTCACGAATAATCGCACTTATATAGTATATGTGTTGATATTATCCGCACCGTGTCCAACCGCAACTCTGACATACCATACATCCTTCATTAAAAGTTAATCTCCCTCCACACTCTATACATCCTAAGTATCTAGGTTCTGAATATAGATTATCTTCCTTGAGGTCTTGTATAACATGTTCCATATTCTCTTTTGTAAAGGATAGATCATCCCATATATGATCATGAAGAACTTTGCTAATAGCATCTGGTACTGACATTATCTGAAATCCACCATCCCATACTGGACAGCATGTAATATTTCTAAGTTGTTCTACTACTTCATTAGGATCAATATTCGATCTAAGGCATAAAGATATTAACCTAGTAATTGCTTCAGTTGTAGCACTATCACATTTTCCAGCTTTACCAGAAGAACAGAATATCTCTATTGGTGTACCGTTCATGGAATTAACAGTTACATAAACTTTACCATGTCCACTATTAATCTTTGTGGTATCGCCTGATACTAATAATGGTCTTTTCTTAGGATGAATAATTTGTTGATTGGGTATATTAGATGTTATGGATGTTTCAAGATTAATTATTTTCTCATCTATTTCATTTCCCATTTGCATTGCCATATTTCGTGCTGCTTGTTCAGTCATATTTAGTACTTGAGTATCTTTACATCCATCACGATATATGGTTACACCTTTACATGAAATCTTCCAAGCCATAATATATGCATTTGATATATCTTCTACTGTTGCATTGTTAGGAAGATTAATAGTCTTACTAATACCATTAGTGATATGCTTTTGCCATGCTGCTTGATGCTTTATATGCCATTCAGGAGATATCTCTAATGCAGTCTTAAATAATTCAGTATATTTGTAAGACTGTAACCAACTCTGTATTGATTCTGGATTATTAAACATTACCGGATTATCTCTAATTGAATTATATTCATTTGCATTAACTAAATCTTTAAGAGTTTCTGGTATTTCTACAATTGTTGCTTGTGATCTACCTTGTTCCCATATAGTTTTTCTTTCTGTATATAAACTATAATATGGCTCTATACCACTAGAACATCCTGCTAGTATATTAAGAGTTCCAGTAGGGGCAACTGTAGTTACACAGCTATTTCTTGGACCTACAGTTATCCAATCATAATCTTTAACAAATGTTCCTCGCTTTCTACCTTTTTTAAGGTCAGAATTATTCCACTCTGGAAATTCTCCTTTCTCTTCACCTAATTTAAGTGATGCGTTCCAAGCCTCTATAGATAGAAATTTAGATATTTCTTCTGCTAAGTTCATAGCCTCATCAGACTCATATGGTATTCTCAACTTAACCAACATATCATGCCATCCCATAACACCAAGACCGATACGTCTAGTCTTTTGATTCATTTCGTTAAGCTGAGGTACTTCATCTGGAAATATATTTACATCTATTACATCATCTAAGAATCTAACTGCTAAATGAATTGTTTCTTTTAGTGAATCCCAATCTATTCTAGGAAGATTGTTAACTACAATATATTTATTTCCTTTATCTAATTCTTCTTTAATAAATTGTACAACAAACATTCCAAGGTTAATAGATCCAAGATTACATGAGTTATAATTCTCTAGAGGTTGCTCTCCACATGGATTAGGAGCTTGTATTAATCCTAATTGTGGATTAGGTTCTGTCTCTCTAATCCTATCTATAAAGAATAATCCTGGGTCTCCAGTTTTCCAAGCTGATTTACATATCTCTGACCATAGTTCTTTAACAGGAAACGTATAATCTTCGTCACCTCCAGGTTGTTTAGTTACTGATTCATGATTATATACTGCTTCCATAAACCAGTCAGACATTTGAATAGATATATTAAAGTTATGTAGGATATCATCTGGAGATTGACAATCATCTTTACAATGAATAAACTCTAGAATATCTGGATGGTCAATTTGAAGTATAGCCATATGAGCGCCTTCTCTAAATGATCCTTGTGTTATCCATTTAGATGATTCAGAGAGTATCTTCATTATAGCTACAGGACCTAAAGCTTTACCATGTGTAGTACCTATAGGACTTCCTTTGGCACGTATATCTCCAAAGTATGCACCTATACCAGCACCAAACTTTTCTGTTAATGCCCAATCCTTTACTGTCTGATATATAGACTCTAGAGTATCTTTAGGTGATATTACATTACATGCTTGTAGTCCACCTTTCTTAGTCTTTGATCCTGCATTGACTATGGTAGGAGAATTAGGAAGGAACTTTTTAGGGACTATTAATTCATTGTAAAATTTACTAGCCCAATAATCTATGTCGAGATCTTTTTCTGCACTAGCTACGTATTGACACATATCCCATAGGCGTTGTTCTGCCGATTCATCAGGACTTAAATATCTGTTCTCTAAAATTACCAGTGCATTATCTGAAAAATTTATCTTATTTAATTCTTGTGTCATATCACCTATCCAAAAATGTTCTGAATCTATCTGATATCTCTTTACCTACATTGGGTATCTGTTGTAATTCATCCCTAGTCTTAATAAATGCAGCTAGTAGTATTCCTCCAGACGCTTCCATAATTGAAGTAGCTCTCTTTTGTCCCAATGCTAATCCCGGTATCTGAGACAACCAGTGAATCTTGTCATTTAATAACAATTCATCTTCATCTAGTGTAAAGTCAAATGATGTATCTACTGGCCTTGGTTTTATCTTTAATGATTCATGTTCTGGCCTTTGAAACACATCATTATTCCATAATCTAAGTAATTCTGCTGTAGCATTTAAAGATGCAGATGGAACCCATATTGCTTGATTAGCTATACATGCTACCATTACCGTGTTAATAACTAATGCATAAGGCCAGTTACGCCTAATACCTCCTGGCAAAGATACCTTCTTTCTGTGATCCATTCCCATCCAATCTTCAGATAGGAATATCTTTATATCTGTGTCAATTAAACTTAACTCTTCTGCTACGTGGGAAGCCACATCCATTTTGTTCGATACTAAGTCATTAACTTGTGCTCTAGCTATACCTACTGTGTAACCAAGTTTTGATCTAATCAAAAAATCTGGATATATTTGACTATTATCTACTATAGAAATATCTTTTAGTTTTTCTTTTAATAAAGATGGCTCTGATCCTGAGATGATCATTATTGGCTGTGCCATACTAACTCCAAATAGTTTTCATATTAATCTCATTTTCTCTAAATCTTGTTCAGAATATATATGTTGCTCATCACATACCATACACTTTAAATAGCATGGTATATCACTTGCTAATATCATTAGAGTTACTAGAGACTTGCATTTCTTACATCTTTCTACACACCATCTGACTTGAGCATTATCTGGAGTAAGAGCATTAGATTGACCTTCATTAAATATGCTTGGTACTTTGCTCATTGTTATCCACCTCCTTGGATGAATCTTCAGAAGACTCTTCAGTACGGTTATTTTTAACATATCTTATTAAAGACTCTACTGCATGTTTTAATTGCATTTCCATCATAGATTCTGTATCATCTCTCATTATTTCATATGTGGTAACTAAGTGTGGAGCATTGTAAAACTCTATTTCTAATTTAACTGTATCTCGACCGGGCATGAACGGAGCATTAAAATCATAATGACTTGCATGAAATTCTTTTGGATAATAAGTTGCTATTACTCTTTTAACTATAGGTTTATAATTATTTAGTACCATTAGCACCTACATACTGTGGCAAGAATCCCATCTTATCTTGAATCCATTCTATCTTTTTAAATGCTGGATCTTCTATTCCAACCATTTGCATTATGTCTGGAAAGGTTATATTGTCACAATCATGCTCCATTCTAAATCTAGTCTTAGCTTCAGAATTATACTGATTGAATATTGTCTTGACTTTTAAGTTACTTCCTGCACCATCCTTAGTTACTATGCCATGTAATGAGAATTGTGTTGATAGTAAATGTGCTTGTTTTCCATCTAAAGCTAATGATGTTATTTGCCTTCTATCCTCCTTTGGTTTATCCATTTCTAATGGGTGATCTTTAAATCCCATGATACAGGTTACTATTATATGCTTTTTAATTACATGTAAATGGTCATTAATTATTCGTTGTCTTTTGTTTAACCTACCATAGTCTTGTATCTCCATTACTTCAGTATCTAGTCTAGGTGCACTCCTACGTTTTGCGCTAAGTGCATTTCCGACAGGAAGTACCGTATCTATCTCCATATCTTGAAATCTATTATATGAATCTAATGCAACTACATCATATTGTTCTGCCTCTTTACTTGTAGCTGCAAATCTTAGAGCATCTAATAAGTCTTTCTCATTAGGTGATTGTATCCTGTCTACTTCTGCTCTCATAGCAACAATAGTATCATCACCATCGGGATCATATTCTATAAGCAGAACATTGTTATAAGGTAATGTCCATTCATTATCTATTAATACTCTTCTAGATGCTGTACCAATTATTGTTGTCTTTCCTTGACCTCCTAATCCTGATAGAAGTAGTCTGACAAACTTTGGTCTATCTCCTGTAGATTGAATTTTATGTTTCTTTTTTAAATCATCTGATATTGGAGTGATTACTCTACTAGGTTTGAACTGTCTCTTAGGTGTTGTTGTCATTATGCTTCCCAATCCAACATCCATTTTCATTTATACAAATATTACTTAAGAATCTGTCTATTGGGTTTATATTCTAACTCAAATCTCAGACTCCCAATCAAAATAAGAAATCTCTTCATAGTATAACTCTAATAACTGTTCATAGTCTTCTCCTTTTCTATAAGCTAAACTAACATCTAGTTCCTCACATCTACTACAATCAAACTGAACTTGTCGTTGACTCATTAAATGTGGTTGTTGTCTTAGAATATAGTATTCCTGTGCAATATCTAAATAAGTTCCTATAACATAATCTATCTCCTCATCAGTAAATCCGAACCACCTCCTAAATATTGTTTCTTGTGATGATACCTTCTTGTTAATCCCGTTAACCATTACACCTTTAAAATCATCACCATACATCCACCTTCCCCAAATAGAATAATCAAGTAGTTGTTCATCAATAGAGAATTGTTCCATGAAATCTTCTTGTGATTGATTTGTAGTCTTATGATCTACAACATATATACCATCCGATGTATCAACTATTAAATCTACCTTTCCTGCTATAACAGTAAAAGCATCTTCTGGTATATCGCGGGAGTCACATATAATATGACCATTGTCTCTAATACATAGATGGAATGATCTTTCTGTATCTAGGACTTTAAATGTTTCTACGTCCTTAGTCTTTTGGTAGTATCTACTTAAGATAGTCTTACCATTATTTGTCCAGTTATTTATCTGGCTATTAAGTACCATATCATCTGAATCAACCATCATTCTTAATTCAAATTGTTTAGATACCTTTTCAAATTCTATGTTCCTATTATTTGCGTAATACAACCTCAAGGCATCATGGATAGATTCACCAAATATAAAATCAACATTGTTTCTAGGCTTTCTTTTACGTAATTCATAATGAATCCAATGTTTAAACTTACATCTATTCCATGCCTGCTTACGATGATGAGATTGTATTAATATATTCTCCATTTATTTAATCTCTGTAATGGTTTCATGTGGAAAATCTTTTACTGCATCCTCGTATGTTTCATAAACTGGAATAAAAAATCTATCAAGTTGGTTAATACGGAACATGGCATTACCACATGCATTAGGAGCATCTTCAGATAGTAATGAGGTCTGATAATATGATTTACTTAAAATTATAAACATTTAATATATCCTTGCTTCCTTTCCATGAGATTGTCTAATCATGTTCCTAGTAAATCGAGATACAAATATTTTACACTCTTGATTGTCTTTATAGTGAAGTTTTAAAACACGTATCCAATATCTATCTGGTATTGGTAATCTAAGTTTAATGCATCTACATATACTCTCATAGTACAATCAAAACACTCTATCAAGTCCAAGTCTAGGTAGCATATCTTGTGGATTCCAATGTGGTCCAAGAGGATTGTGTTGACTCTGGTAAGCTCCTTTATAAATATGTCCTATTCCTTTAACTTCATTAAATGATATTTGTGCAATTCTCATACCAGGCTTTAACATATAATGATTGTATGAATTGTTTTTAATCTCTAATGTCCACCTATTAACATATCCTACATCTCCAAATCCAGCAGAAGGACATATATCTATAAAGAGTCTGCCAAATGTACTACGTGCTTTCAGTAATGTAGCATGTTTAGTTGAACCTATATATTCTTCTGTATGAGCTAGGATACACTGTCCAGGTTCCAAGATAAAAAGTTCATCTATTAATATTGGATCTTGCCAAATATTACTATCTTTATCTGCTAGGTTTACTGGACTATTAACTTGTTTCATTAGTATAAACCAAGCACCTAATCGAACATCATAAGAGTTTGGGCCTAACTGTCCATAGTTAAAAGGTTTGATTAATATATTACCTTTGTTCCTCTCTTTTACTATAGCCTTTGATCCTAACATTATATCCTTTGTATTTTAAATTTACTTTTAGATTTCTGTATAAGACATTTTGAACATAGTCTTTTTAATGGCTTATGATTATAATGAACTACATATCTTTCTTGTCTACACCCCCATCTATTATCTCCATATCTAACCTCGCCATCTACTTCAAGACATATAACTCTTACATATTGACAGTTAGTTTTATGTCCTAATAGTTTACTCCATACTCTATCACCTACCTGTGGATTTTCTGGTAGAGCATCTTTGTAATAATGCGTAGAAACCACGTACACGGGTTCTATTGGGTTGGGTGGTACTGGACTAGGCTGGAACATTGAAACCCCCTAGAAAACTATTTCAGGGCCATTCTGGCATGGTCTAGGAAAATGTCTTAATCACCCATTATATCATCATCACACTCTGTTGAAATCTTTCCTTCATTTTATCAGCATACTGTTGATGTTCATCTGGATGAAGCTCATATCCTACACCTCTATATCCTAATTTCTTTGCAGCCATAAGAGTGCTTCCGCTTCCAGCGTATGGATCAAAGATAATGGGATTTGTTTTTCCTTCGCATAACACCTGGATGATATCTTGAAGGAGCGCTTCAGGCTTTTGGATTGGGTGCCATCGTTCTTTGTTATTACCTCTCGTGTACCGAAACGCATTTGATCTCCTTTTGGAGTGCATCCTATATCTACCCTTGGTAGCATATATTATCCATTCAAATACTTCATATAGAGCACCATCAAGATCTCCTGTACCTCCTGCGCTATCGCTTTTATCCCAATGCCATACCTGTTTAAGATTGAATTTAGCTTCCTCTATATAACCTTGCCAATCACCATATACATCCCATCTAGTAAAGAGTACTAAGGCACCAGGATTTTTAAGTACACGTTGCGCTTCCGTAAGAAATTCAGGAACCCAAGATAGGTTATTATCATCATACATATTAGAGAATAATGGCGTGGCAACTCTTGTGTGAGATTGATACGAGATTCCATATGGAGGGTCAGTGACAATAACATCTATTGTATCTGATTGTATTTCTGGCATTGAATGTGAGTTTCTAGTATATAAGGTTATTAAGTCGTCTTTAAAATAAAGCTCATTTTGCATTTTGTAGTTTCCTACCTATCTCTAAACACATATTATCATCAAAATATATTCTACGGAAAAGCCCTATTAATAGCACATGAGGTAATGATTCTAAATAATCTAATTGCTCTCCATTAATTGTATTTTTAATGTGAATCTCTAGTAGAGATATATCGGCTTGTAATGAATTATTCATAAACAATATTGTCAAGGATTTCGTCTACTTGATTATAAATATAACTTAAGTCTTTTGTATTAAAAATTACAAATTCTTGATCTATTTTGGTAAGTTCTGTTTCACTTTCTACTTCTGAGAAGTAAGCATATCATTTATTCTCCATGCTCTGGTCCAAATGTGTGATCAGGTCTACAAGAATTACAAATACCAACTCTTGGATTACATAGTTTACATTGTGAGATTTCTTTAACTATGCCACAAGTGAAACATTCTCCTATATTATTAGTTTCAGTATATTCTTTAGTCTCTGGTAATACTTTACTAATTTCTTGCATTATACCTTTACACTCTTAGTTTGAAAGTATGGATAACCATCTAATATTTCTACTTCATAGTCTGCAAAAAGGTTAGGATAACGATTTTTCATATGTCTACCAACCTCTCCAAATACTGCTCTTATTTCTTCTTCAGCTTCAGGTGCTGTTCTCATTTCAATGACATGGCGTATTGTGCGAATGTTAGCACTCCATCCTATTGTTGTTGCTAATCCTAAAGGAGCAAGACGACGCATTGCTGAAGTTAGCGTTTTCTTAGTATTGAAGGAATGTTGATTATCTAAGTCATATATTCGTGATAACTCTCTTTGTATGTCAGATAAATTTTGAAATGTATTTGAGAATATTGTTAGACTTTCATCATCTTCATATATAGATATTGGACAGTACCAATTGAGTTCTTCTAACCTAACAAATCTAAGACTCTTCTCAGAAATTGCAGTTCCTACTCTATGTCTACATAATTCAGCCGTGAATACTCTAGAAACATCAACGAAATAAAAGTTTACAAATCCATGCTCTAATACACTTCCATCACCTTTCTCTATAATATTTTTAATATAATCCTCATTTTTATTGGTTCGTACCATACTTAAATTGGGATTTAATTTAACATCATAAGATCCATAACAACCCTTACCATATACTTCTATTAATTTCTCTATATCTGAAGGAGCATTAGTACTCCAACTTGGTACGCCAATATATTCTAAATAAGCTTGTAGTCCATCATTATCAATTTTTGTCTCCCCAATTATATATACCATTGGAGAGACGATATTTACGGGACCACCTGAAATAAATATATCATCTTCAATTAGAGATATATTAATACTTGTCCTTCTACCGACTTCATGTTCATATAAGACATTGCAATTGGCACATCGAATATCTAGTTTATGCTCGTTGCCTCCTAAGATTATATCTACTTTCTCCTTCCATTTTAAGTTTTCTTTCTTTGATTCATGTCCAGTAACATGATTAATTTGTAATACTCTGGTATCAGTCTCTCCACAACTTATACATTTACTCCCTAGCATTTGTATTACTTTTAATCTAGAATATTGATCTAAACTGATACCCAATTCTAATGCACGTTTGGCTATGCCATGTTTATAGAGATATTTCCCTTTGTCATATCCACGTTCTTTAATCGTAATATTTTCTTCATGTAATATTCTATTAATTATTATTGAAGTCGTTCCGTCAAAGTGTGCTATTTCCTTTATTGTAAATCCAGCTTCATATAATTCACATATGTATTTTCTAGTAAGACTACCCTTTTTACGCTTCCGTAAACTCTTACCATCTACTTTAGAATTTGTTTGTTGTGACATTTATCGTCCTATCTTTATTTGTTGTACAAGGGAATTCATGTGTAACTATATATCTATGATCTAATCTTTGACGCCAATAATATTCTCCAGCTTTGATTGTTTTATGACAGCTATCACATTCACGATCTACTATACCTTTAATTAATCTTAATCTTTTAGACTTGGGTTGAGACTGCATTACTTTCCCTGAATTGTTTTACTTGATTAGTGATGTCTTGTTCCCATCCACACTGTCTACACTTTAAAAAGAACATTCCACCTAAAACCTGATCAGTATAATCTTCTATAAATAAATCTCCAGTTAAACAGTATGGACAAGACTTCATAAATATTTTCATCATAATAAATATAAACCTTATTCCTTTCGTTTAAGAGTTACGTCCCTAATCTTACCATCTACTGTAGCATTTTCTATAGCTTCCTTTACATCACCACCATATTTCTTAAATCCATTACCCACTCTCATATCATATTTTTCTGGTACTATTATAGTCTCTTCGTGTTCTGCAATATAGAACAAATTAACGTCTTCAGGACTTAGTAATTCTCTTACTGAAGCTAATTTGCTTAAATCCCAACTAGTATTATCTTTCTTTCCTTTACATTCTATAGTTGGATGAGCTAATATAGAAGCACCATCTTTATTCATACGTTGTGTTAAAATAAACTTAATATACTTTGCCTCATCATATATATCATTAGCTTGTTCTTGAGCAGTTAGACCACCCTCTATTAATTGGTGGGTATCTAACTTAGAAAGGAACTCTTTTCTTTCATCACTAATCATCTAAGACCTCTAATTCTTTTTCAGATACTACCATAAATACCTCCCGTGTATCATCTAGAAGCTTTACTAGTATATTAAACTCTTTGAATTGTTCTTCAATTGGATATACTGTTGCACAGTTTGTACATTGAGTATATATATCTTTGTTATATATTCCGATAATAGTTACTAATTGATCAGTATAATACTTAAGCGTTGGATTTGCATTAGACTTATATCCACATAATTTATGCTCAAATATTGGCCTCTCTACCCAAGTATATATTGCTTTGTCAGATGGTTTTAACATTATCATTTGTTAACTTCTAACGCGGCATATAAGGCTATTTCTAAAGCCATTGCAGATACTTGTATAGCCTCTTTATATATTTTATTAGCATCTGATTCTTTTGACTTGATTTCCTCCCATAGTTCATTTACTTCTTCTAATAGAACTCCATATCCTTCATGCCAACTATTAAACCCTCCAAATTTTAATATTGCTTGTTTCAGTTCATCATGTATACTTTTATCTACTAAGGGATAATGTAAAAACAAATGTGTTAATACTTCAGATTTGTCTTGTGATACTCCGTTATCTAAATAAATACTCATAATATCCTTAATTGTGGGCGGAAGTACCATAGACTCTCTTTAAGGTATAGATAATATACCACCCACATTATTACCTGAGACGGTTCATCGTCTATAATAATCACCTCCTATCTTTTGTCTACGAATTTTCCATCTACCTCCTCTACAATTCCTTGGTCGATTAACTCATCCTGTAGTGTACCTGATTGGAATGAATTAACCATATCTTCAGGAATACGCTCCTCGTTTCTAAGGGCTGTTAATGCTTGTCTAACTGTCTTGCCATTAATTGTATCTACTAGAATATCATATACTCCTGAGTCTTCTTGTGTTTCAGTATTAGCCACATTAGTTGGAGCATTTAGATTATCTATATTTACTGATACTCCACCTACTGCATCTTCATATGATTGACCTTCCACGTATATAGCTTCAGATCTCCACCACGCCTTCTCAAATCTAGTCCCAGGGCTTTCAACCTGTTCTCTTATCCAATGCTTTACACCTAGAAAATCTTCAGGATTCTTTCCAGTTAACCTAACCTTAGCAAAGCTATCAATTTGTTTCTTGAGTGTAGACCTCCTCATTTGTCCAGCAGCAGGAATATTATGTGTTGATTGAAATAGAAACTTTTGACCATTTGCTCCTGTAGTATCTAAATCAAGTCTATCCCATTGTAATTGCCATACTTGCCTAGAGGATGTTAGTCCTTCATCATTTGTAAATGTAACTTCTTTATATTCACTACCAACACATTCTGCTGGCATTAAAGACTCTAGTTCTGCTTGATGATTTAGTTCATCAATATCAAGGCTTAAGCTATCCATTACCATTAATTTTCTCCTATATTATTATTTAATCCTAGTTACTTCTGCTAATCCAGCTTCGCTATGTTTAATAGACCATTCACCTTCTCCTTTTCTTTTTAACTGATATGCATAATGGGCTAATGTACACCTCTCTCCCCACCCAATACAATAATACTTCTTGTGATCTAATATTACCTTTGTTCCTGGTTCTATACCTCTAAGTGTCTCTTTAAAATAGGTTGCCTTAGAATTCTTTTGTGTTCCCTCTTTATTAACTATATATGTGTCAATATGTTATCTCCTTTTTCTAGAAATAGGTTTAGGTCTACTATCGAACTCACTAAATGGTATTAGATCTTTACCTTCTAATATCCATAAAGCATCTAAGAAATATGATATATTATCAAACACTGTACGCCATCTATTAATTAGATTCATTAATGAAGAGTCAAGAATATATGTTATACCTTGATCATCTTCTGCTCTCATAGCTCTACCATATGCTTGTATCATTGTTACTATAGCATTAGTAGCATACCATTGAGGGTCTACATCCATTCTTGCTTTAATTTGTGGATTACCTAACGATTCATAAGGTATCTTTGCTATTATCTGAAATCGACATAAGTCATAAGGAAGGTCTACACCTTCAGTAAACGACGGAGATACCAATACTGAATTATCTTTACTCTTTTTAAACTCTTCTAGAATATTAGACCTTTCACCAGCATTTTGATGAGTACGAAATCTATTAACATTCTTAGAGTTTGTCATTAAATATTGAGCTATCTTATAATTAACAGTATGAATCATTCCTTTCTGATCTGGAAATTTATCCAAGATAGCATCAACAGCATTAGTAAGCTTCTTTAATTCCATACCAGGGTTTTCTGCTGAACGAGCTAAGTTAGCAGCTGGTATCCATATAGCAGGTCTTTGAGTAGGACTAAAACTTGATGGTATATTTAGGTATTCATATTCTGGTATATTGAAGCTTTCTATTATTGACCTTGGAAGAGTAGCAGACATTAATACTACTTTCTTAGCATGTGAGAATATATACTTGTCCATATATTCTCCAACAAATGTAGGCTTAAATATAACGTTGTTGTCCTCTATCTCTATTACCCATGTTTCATCTACTAGAGCTATGAATCTGGCTATATTCCTATATGCTGCTGTAAGTCTAATGCCTCTAACTGATAGTATCTCATTCATGGGATTATCTTCTAGTTCTGTTTGAACCTCTTCTAGTTCTCTTTTAATTTGAGGCTCTGCTCTTTCAATCCATTCAGTAATATTAGCAAATGTTGGGACATCAGGTAAAGCTAATCCCTCTTCCCAATAACGTGCTTTGTTCAATCTAATCTCAATGAAGCCCAACATTGCATCTTCTAACTTTTGAGCTTCATCTATAAATAGAACATCTACATCTGAAAACTGTCCAGAATAGTTTACCTCATACAAAAAATAATGTATGTTCATTGAGACTAGTTTTGTGTCTACTGCTTCTAACTTTTGATCGTAGTAGTCACATCCACCACCTTTGTACATACATTTATAACCAGCTACGCATGGAGCTATATCTGCTGTCTTAGTAGGTATAATAGTACAACTAAAGTTTCCTCTTCCTTTTACTGTTTTTAATCCTAATGGAAAGAAATCCCTAACATATTGATCTCCTAATTGCTTTGTTTGTGTTACAGCTATTCCTCTACCTTCATTTAATATCATTTCTCCAATAGCTGATGCTGACTTTCCATATCCAGGTGGAGCCTGTAATGCTATGAACTTTTGACTACTGTTTACTATTTGTTGAATGACTGTTAATTGATTAGGACGCCATTCTTTGTATAGACCTGGAACTACCACCTTTAGTTCCTCTTCAATCTCTTCTATAGTCCATTGTTTTACAACTCTTTTTACTTTCTCATATGTGGTTTCCTCATTATTGAAGTCTATTTCTAAATCATCTGCTCGCTGTGAAATCATTGTACTCCCTAATATTTGTGAAAACTGTCAGGACATTGTACCATAGGACTTGTATAATGTCAATGTTTTAAATGTGATATTAATATATTACGCTAAGTACTTACAAAGTTTGAATATGCTCTTGTTATATCTGACTGTAATGTAAGTATACTTTTAGTAATATCTGACTTATAACGTAAATATATTAAAGTTGCTAATACACGTTGATGATTATCTTTATTACTTTCTATTTGTAATTTTCGATATATCTTGTTTATATAATTTTCTACTGATGTTCTTTCTAATATTAATTCATTAGCAATAAGATGATTACTATATCCTTTAGAAATTAAGCTTAATACCTCTAATTCTCGTGGTGCCAATTCTTCAATCATATAATGTATATCCAGCCTCTAAAGCATCTTCATAGAACATCTTAACTGTTTCTAAAGAATATTCTTGTAAGTCTTTTCCTATTAAATATAGATTGCTTAGTATATTATTAGTAACTGTTATTATATGACAACCTATATGATCCGCCTGAAATATATTTAATAACTCTCTAGGACTAGCCCATATAAGCTCTGAGTTACTATTATTAGCTTCTAATATCTCTACACATCTTTGTATTATAGGTATAGGATTGATACCTGTATTGGCAATACGCCCTGCAAAGACTGATATGTAACTTGATATGTCTGGATTTAAGTATCCTATTATATGGTTGACTTGATCTGTAGTCATTATAGCAGTTACATTAACTTTTATATCATATCCTCTTGTTAATTCATATAGTAAATCTCCACTGGATTGTCCTTTAGTGTTAGTAATTGGAATCTTTACATAAACATTTTGTGCTATTTCAGATAGTATTACAGCTTGTTTAAGCATTTCATCAAAATCATCTGAGAATACTTCTAAGCTAATCGGTTTATCTTTAACTATTGCAGTAACCACACGAGCAAATTCTAAATAGCTAGTAACTCCTGCCTCTTTCATTAAGGATGGATTAGTTGTGAAACCTTTAATAACTTCACTACTGTCTAGTTTTATAAAGTCTTGTAGTCTAGCGCCATCGGCAAATATCTTAATATTCATAACATACTCATTTGTTGTGTAGGTTCTACTTTCCTTGGTCTAGGTTGTAGCATTATACCTGGTATCTTTTTAAAGTCTGCCATAATTGGATACTTCCATTGAGACTTGTATAGTCCAGAAGCAGGATGCATTATAGGAAGAATAAATCTACCATCTACTGCTACTACTTTACCTCTAATAGAAGTTATCTTATTAAATTTTATAAATTTAGCTGTAGAGAATCTACCTAACGTTACTATTAACTTAGGATTGATTAATTCTATTTGTCTATCTAAGTATTTACTACAAGATTGCATTTCATTTTCTCTAGGATCTCTATTATCTGGTGCTCTACATTTAATCATGTTAGTTATAAAAACATCTTCTCTTGTTAACTCTATACTTTCTAATAATTCATCTAAGAATTGTCCTGCCGATCCACTAAAAGGTTTTCCACCTCTATCCTCATGATAACCTGGACCTTCTCCTATAAACATTATTTGTGGTTCTAATGATCCGGAGCCAGGCACAGTATTATTTCTTAGTTTATGTAATTCACAATCCATGCAGCTTCTAATAAGTAGATTTAAGTCCATTATATCTTGCATTGAAATTCTCCTTTGTTATTTTCATATTAATACTTCTCCAACATCATCGTCGTGGTGGTGTCCATCGTATATAGCACCTAACTTTTCTAATACTCTTATAGATGCTGGATTACCACGAACTTTTTCTCCAATTAAATTCCATCCATGAATAGTATGAGCTTTGACAGTTAACAGGTTTTGATATGATTTATTAAATCCCCAATTAAGCAATATACTACAAGCTAATGTTGCATATCCTTTATTTCTGTATTCTTCATATATCTCATATCCAATTAAAGTTTCACCTCTGTCTGACCATTTAGTTGGTATAATAGGATGGCCTTGAAACCCTACTAAGCCTATTTTTTCTTCTTTATAGAGTATACTACATGATTTACTCCAAGGTTCATTATCATCTAATATTAATATAATATCACTATCTGATAAAAAACTCATGACTTCATCCTAAATTGATTTCCTGCCTATTTATGGGCTAGTTGACGTTAGATACCCTATTAACCTATTAGGCCCCTAGAATCGCCCTAGAATAGTTTTTATGGGCATTTCCCACGCCTAGCCAGACTGGATATATCCACTAACACAACTATACTCACATTCACCATACTCACCACCATGCCAAGTATTTCCTTCAGTACCAGACACTTGATTTGGACAAGGTATTTGTAATTCTTTTATTTGCTTAATTTCATCCTCTGTTAGTTGTTTCTTTTTAAGAATTACTAAACCTTTATTGGCAGCATCTATTACTTCCTTATTACTCAATAGTAACCTCTTCTCTACATTTTATAGTTTATTCTTCATTTGTAAATGTCCTAAATCGGTGCCAACACCACCCATTAGGGTATCCAGGATTCTCATAACCAGGGCACCGTAAGCATAATTCTCGTTTAGAGTCTGTGTCATTACTTAAAGATCTTTCTTGACAGTGTTCCGACTGCTCATGCCCACAAACACATAGGATTTCAGGACCAATTACATTAATCATCTAATACAATCTCAAAGTAATAATCTACGCATAAGCTTTTCCTTCTCCAGCATCTATTGGAACCATGCATCCTCCCATCATAGAAGCATCCTCTGAGCATAATAAATTTAACATCGGAATTAACTCTTCTGTATCACCCATTATACTACGTGGTAGTCTTTTGATTATAAAGTCGTTATATGCATCCTCGTTTGATTCCTTAAGTCTAGCCATTGAATTTCCTGGAGATATAAAACCACCTGGAAGAATTCCTGTACATATAACATTATAGGCATTTAAGTAATTACCTAAGCTCCTAACATAAGCTGCTAATGCTGCCTTAACAACATTGTATCCTACAGAACCTATGCCTTCGCTAGATGCAATAGAGCCTACATGTACAATATTCCCTGATCTTCTTTCCATCATATCAGGGATTATTTGTCTATTAATTTCAGCAGCAATTCCTATATTCAATGTATGAAGATCCTCAAGTTCATATTGTGATAATAGTGGTTCTTTAAATCCTAATCCACCTCCTATACAATGAACAATTATGTCTACTTGTTTAAAATGACTTTGTACTGTTGAAATGACATGTTCAAGAGCAATATCCTTAGTAAGGTCGGCACCAACTACTTTATGTTGATTCTTATTTCTACATGAATCTTTAATATCCGATAATAAATTTATAGACCTAGCTACTAAGAATAACTTAGCTCCTTGTTCTGCAAATGACCTAGCAGCGTAAGCTCCTAATCCTTTAGAAGCCCCGGTTATTAATATATTCTTTCCATATAACATTATGCCTTCTCTTTAGTATTTAACATACAAGCTGGAATACATTTACATATCTTGGGAGTCCATTTCCATCTTAAGTCTTTAAACTTTTCATGGTGTGGATATATTCCATGTATATTTATCCATCCTAATTTATTAAGCATTATCCCTTAAATGAGAAAATATATCTTTAGGAAATTCCTTCAATGTACTTACTAAATTAAGTGTTTTAGCTGTAGTGAACCAATAGTCTCCTGTATAACCTACATATTCAAGTACTTCTCTCCAGTCATTCTTTGATAGTATTGTAGTACCTAATAGACTCCATTGTCTAAATAGACTTTCCTCTTCTTCTGTTTCAAATGCTCCAAGGGTAATAAAACTCTTTCCTCTTCCTACTCTTTGTATTTCCTTTAATGTGAATATTACATCTTCAAGATTTAGAGAGTACATACCTAACATAACTATGAAGTCAAAATTGTTATCACCAAATGGAAATTGAGCAAGGGAAGATACCTTACTAATCTTGTTCTTTATATGTATCGGTGTTTCATCTAATGCATAATCAGATACTTCAGTTCCTCGTAAAAAGAAACCAGAGGATATTTTATTGAGTTCATATAATAAGTATCCCTTTTCAGTACCTACTTGTAGTATAGAATCAGGACGATAAGTGTTAACAATTGTATAAGCTACTGGTTCCCATCTTCCATCGTATACATATCCTCCATATCCATTATTACGATCTCCATCATAAAATTCTTCACCACGCTCAGACGCAATTATTCTATTCTTAATAGTTCTGGTAGTAGGACTAACCTCACGTATAGTTTTAGACTCTGGTAAACCTTCTAATAGATTGAATTCTCGCATATAATTTCCACCTCCAGGAATATACTAACATTATAGACCAGTAAAGTAAATCTATTATATACTTAAACATTATTATTATTTACAACTACATTGAAGTGTGCTACCAAGTCATTAACTTTTCTCATTACTTCATACCATACTTCATACGCAGCTTCATTATCTAATACTGGTGTATCTTTAATATCCCACCAAGTAACCTTTGGATGGTTTATTAACCAAGGTAGAAATTGATCTCGTTGGAGAATAGCTATTACTACATCTTGTTCTTCTACTAATGATTGTGTTAATTGGGTAGTCTTATTTTCAGATATATCTATATCCATTATTTCTTTTACAAACTGAATTGAACGTTTGTATTGAGAGTCATTAACTTTCTTTAAACCTAAGCTATTAACAGCAGTTCCAGCAGATGTTGCTTGTCCACCTGTAAGTTTATTAAAATACTCTTGTGCTATTTGGCTTCTGGCTACATTTGCATGGCATATAAATAATACTTTCATATTAACTCCTAGCTACTGCTCTAGTTACTTGAAGTACTTTCTTCATCCAGGGACCGAGATATTTATAATGTGGTGAGGTAACTATTCTATCATCAAATACAACTGGTTTATAACTCCATTTACCTCCTGAGTTTAAAATATCATCTTTAATACTATAATATCCTGATATAACCTTTCCACTAACTAATCCAGCAGATATTAATAACTGAGCACCATGACATATACTTCCTATAACACCACCTTGGGCATGAAAATCCGCAATAAATTTTATAATTCGACGGTCTTGTCTAATGTATTCCATAGCTTTAGCACCACCAGGAAGTATTAATAAATCAAAACCTTTTGTAGATATATCATTAATAGATACATCAACCTCTATTCTTGTGCCATAATATCCATTTATATCATTGCCATTACTAGTAGCTACAGTTACTTTATATTTAGCTTCTTGTAATCTATAGTAAGGATATATGAACTCATGATCTTGTACTTTATCTCCAGTTATTATGAGTGCATTAAACATATTATTCTACTCCTGTAGTTTTTGGATAAGCCCAAATACATGAGTCTGTACCAAGTCTTTGTTGTTGTTCTAACCCTGCCTTAGTAGCAATTTCAAATTTAGCAAGACTATTAAAGGAGAAGAATACAAATATTATACTTACTGATACGGTTAAACATATCATAAAAAATATAAGGCATATAATAAATCCTTTATCACTACTAGTCATATTTACCTCCATGCTACTGATAATTGTTCTTCTATTTCTTTAGGATCTAAGAAAGGCCATGCATCTTCAATTGCAGTAGGATTAAAACTACCATCTTCATTACGTCTATTAATAGCCATAGGCATTTGTCTTTGATCAGGGTCTAACATTATTTCACATAATATAGGACCATCTTGACTCATTACATCCCTTATAAATTCATGCATCCCTAAATGATTACTTAGTACAGAGTATTGAAATCCATATGCTTTTGCTATCTGTCCAAAGTCTGGAAATGAAAGACCAGATTCTTTATTAACACCCATTAATCTTCCTTCAAATCCTAACTCATATGTTTGTTTAAGTGTTGTATAACCTTGATTATTAAATACGAATAACTTAACATTCATTTGATGATGAAAGATAGTAGCCATCTCTTGAATAGTCATTTGAAGTCCACCATCACCGGCAATACATATAACCCTTCCTTTATGTGCTGTATGTGCTCCAACTGCTGCTGGCAATCCCCATCCCATAGAAGCAAGTCCACAATTTGTTATTAACCTTTGTCCTTTTTTTACTTTAAATGCTTGATGTGTACATTGAAAAGCAAATCCCATGTCAGTTACTATTACATCTTCCTCATTTAATACATCTGATAGTATATCTATGAAGTGATATGAGTTTACAAACTTTGTTTGCATCCTTTGTTCTGGTAATACTGCTGGATAATTCTTCTTCCATTGTATACATTGTATAATCCAATCATCCCAATGAGGAAGTTCATTATATTGTTCTTCTAATTGTCTATGTAATTCTTGTATAAAGAATTTTGCATCTGCACATATCTTGATATTAATTGGAACAGTATCTTTTTCTAACTCAGATTGATCTATATCTACCTGTACTTTAATAGCGTTTCGTGCATAATCATTTGCATTGTACCCTGTTTGTGCTAAAGAAAGACGTGTTCCAATAGCTATGTATGCATCTGAGGTTTGTACTGCAAAGTTAGCTCCACGTTGAGCAAAAGTTCCTGGTCTACCAACGTATAAATTACATTTATTCTCAGAAACTATATCATTAGCATTTCTTGCTGTTAAAAATGGAATTTCAAAATGATGAATTAAATTAAAGAAGTCTTTTTCTGCACCTGCAATTCTAACACCTTGACCAATATGAAATATTGGACGTTCAGAGTTTCTTATTAAATCTGCTACCTCTTTTACTTGTTCTTTAAACTTCTTTTCATGTATCCTACCATCAAAAAATGGATGATCATAAAACGATGTTAAATTTTCGAGAGTAATCTCTGAATTCTGAATGTTAGCAGGTATATCAATCCATACAGGTCCAGGTCTACCATGAGTAGCTAAATATATTGCTTCTTCTAAAATGTATCTAATGCTATTAGGATGATAAACTTGATGTGCATATTTTGTGATTGGTTTGACTATATCTACTATATTAATCTCTTGTATACCTAATGTTCTTAATCCAGGATGGTTATTAATAGTCTGATTTAGAAAGACCTGTCCAGATATAAATAATACTGGAATATTATCTGTCCAAGCACCTGCTACTCCTGTAACACTATTTGTACCTCCAGGTCCAGAAGTTACCATGCATACGCCTATTTGATTTTTAATACGGGCATATGCTTCAGCAGCCATAGAGGCAGCTTGTTCATGGTGACATGCTATATATTGTATTTTTTCAGATCTTCCAAGTGCATCATTTAAGAATACTGACCCTCCTCCACATACTGTAAATATATTTTCAACACCTTGCTCTTCTAGGAATTGGATTACATAGTCTGATAGTTTCATATATTATTCACATAATCCTCTGAAATTTGACACAGAATATCTCCTATTAACCAAGCATCTTCCATTGAAATGTCAACCCAATCTCGAAGTTTTCCAGATGGTCCAAGTATATCAATATGAACTGTATCTTCTCCTCTATTAAAATAGGGATGAAATATCTCAATCTACCTGGTTATTGGCTTATTTGTTCTTGGTGATGTAACTTTTAATGTAGTTCTACTAAGCACGTCCATATATATCTTTATACCTAACTAAATCGTTCTTATTATTAGGTGTTTCAATCTCCATAACTGTAGCAGATAACATAAAGCTTGTGGTTTGATGAAATACTCCTTTATCTATTAATACTATATCTCCTTTATATAAATCTCTCTGGTGTGATATACTCTTACATATTAATCCATTACTTTCTAAGACTACTAAAGCTGTTACTTTATTTGGGTGACAATGAAATGAAGTTGACTGTCCTTCATTAATATTCATAATCCATATAGATACTTCATTGTTAGAAAGTATCTGATACTCATATCCCCAAGGTTTATTAATTATCTCATGTGAATAATCATGGTAGTCATTAAGAAGATCTTCGCTATTAATATTTAATGAATCAAATGCTACTGTATCTCTCCATGTATGTCTAAACCTATGAATCATATTAAGTCCCTAGCTGCAAATGACCATCTAAATCCTTCTGACTGTGGAGTACTTCTAATTATCTCTCTTCTTATCTCTTGTACATATCGTTCAAGGTCCATTCCATTCTCATATGGATAATCTCTAATCTTTAAGTTAATTGAATCATTATCTCTTAAGTTTACATTCTTACGGAAATTAAAGTTAATATAAATTATTACTACTAAATTATCTTTATCAAATGTATACTGTAAGTGTCCTAGGAATATATAACTATCTACCTTAACAAATACACGTCTGCCAAAGAGCTTATGACCAAAGAAGGATAGCTTTGGATGATCATACTTTCCTTCCTTAATATCTTGTGTGATATCAATTAGCATATTAATGTTATAACTGACCACCTAACAAATGAATCATAGCTTCAAAGTTATTACTAATATCAAATTCAAATCCATGTTCTGCAGTCTCTTTATGGAAAGCATCTAAAACTGTAGCCTTTTCTGTATTATCTTTAGCTAATATAAATTCTTCTTCAAACCGTGAAGCACATAGTATCGCACCAACCATCTTTTGACATTCAGTCTTTAGCCAATTAATGTCTTTCAGATTTACATTATTTTCATCATATACATGAGCACAGTCAAACCCATAAACTATAGAGCTATCATTGGCTTCATTTGCGTATGTAATACCACCATGTACTGGTATATAATTTAATATTCCATAATATCCTTCTACAAGAACGGGTCTACTTGGAAAACGTGCATACCCACAATAATGATGTTGATCTACCCAAACAATAGAGCAATATATATTCTCTTCCCACCAACTTTCTTGAGCTTGTCCTTCAGGATATTCATGGTCAATATTCATATTATCCTCATTAACACATATAATATAATGCCTTATCATTTAAGAACTTTCCATGCTGTATACAAAACCAACGGCATTGTAACAAGTTATAAAACCAGTTACACTTAGTATGCTCTGGATGTACTAAGAATATAGCAGTATTAAGTAGTTTCATCGTTAACTTTCTTTTTACAATCATCACAAAACTCTGCAACTAATGGACCTAAGTCTTCCAGTATTTCATCTGCTAAACTCTTACCTTGATCTGCTGTTAACTCTGATAATAATATAGTTACAAAGTATGCCATTCCATCTTTAAAACCTAGTTTCTTATTCTTTATCTCTTCTATTTTTGATGGTCTATTAAAATATGAACCTAATGCTCCATATGATTCAAGTATCCAGTCCTTAATAGATTTAATTGATGGAGAAAAATCATCGTCAAATAGAGTATATATTCCATCATCTATCCTTTCTTGTTTAGCTTCTGGTACTGCAAAAGCTGCTTCTAGATTCATACGGGCTTGTCTTGATCTTCTATGTGCTCCTCTACTACTCTGTTGTCGTTGGGACACTAGGTAATACTCCTGGAATATCTAACTTAATTGGAGACGCAGTAGCTCTTGGTGGAAATACTACACCATTTTTGTCTTCTAACTCATCACTAGCATTACTGTACATAGACAAGAACCAACGACCATCATCTTTAGTCCAATCACACTCTTTATCTATATCACATGGAGCAACACCATGAAAGACACTTGCATAACAGAATAGAAAGTCTCCAGTTTCTATCTCATCTTCTATATTAACTGGTTCATTTTCGCTATTAATTAAGTAGAATCCTCCTCCTTGATAATCAACACCTCTCTGTGACATATAGCCTGAAAAAATTAAACGTTGATGTTGATAAGCATCCACATGAGGTTCTAAGTATCCAAGATTAGGTGGATATCTTACTACTTGGATTCTATCTACTACTCCATCCTTTGGTGTGTTATTTTCATATTCATTGTACAGTAAACCCATTAAAAGTTTAAGCGGACGCCACCTCTGATTAATAATCTCAAATACATTAAATGGATCTTCATTCCAATGATAGAAATAACAAGAGTGTTTACATGAACCTATGCTATACTTAGAAGCATTTTCAAAGTCAATAATCCTATGAAAGTCTGGAGTGCCTTCTAACATCTTAAAGAACAATGATTTATGAGTCATACAATAGTTATGTACATCACGTCTTAATTTGATTATCCATTGTCTAGGAAATCCTCCTTTAATTATATATGCATCACCAGCATATAAGTTCTCTATCATATCAAGGTCTAAATTTGAATATATCTTAGTAAGAAATTCATGGTATGATATTTTATATAGTCTTCTAAACCTAGTTGGTAAAGGAATATTTTCTTCTAGTTGTTTCCATAACTCTACTCTTGAGGTTATCATAATAGATGGCGATAGGGATAGAAATTTCTTCCTACCCCTATCGTATTACTCCTTAATAAACTTAAGCTGGTGTGGTAATTACTTTATGCTTCTCATTTTCTAGATACTTTACTATAGCATCATAATTTTGACTCTTATTCTTCATATCAGGATGAAGGATATCACGAGCATTCTTCGCAGATGGGAAATCTACTCCATCAACATTTATTGCTCTTCCACCACGATTACCACCTGAACCTTCACCACGAGTAGCAGCTACAGGCATAGAGAAAACTCCATCTGTCATAGACAAACGTAGAATGAAGTCTCCTTCTACCTTAGCAATTGCTACACGAAGTTCATCAGTCATTTCACTATTCAAGAAAGTAGCAACAGCAGTAGAGATTTGCTTTTTCTGAGATACAGGACGGCCAGGCTTTGTAGCCTTTACGATAGGTCCAACTTCCTTGAGTTGATTTCTAAGATTAGACGCATATTCAGCTAACTCTGCTGGGGTTTGAAAGGTCCTATCTCCGACAGTCTTTGGAAAATCTGTATTAACCTCTGGCTTAGTATCTGTAGTCACTTGATCTTCTCCTTCTTTTTTATCTGGTTCCTGATTTGAGCTACGTGGTTTAGTTCTAGGCTGGGTCATTGGATACCTCCTATAAATTTGTGTACTATAGGAATTTTATCAAATAGTTTAGTAGTTGTCAATAGTTTATTGTTGAATATCACGCCCAATTAACGTTGAATTTCTCGATCAGATTCTAATTCCGTATGTGTATGCTTATGACCTGTTTCTGTTACGTTTCCCAAAACATTCACTACGAATTCCGCCACATCTTTAATTTGTTCTCCTGGTTTAAGTCCTGTACCTTCTACTTCCATATCTCCATTGTCATGTATTGTTATAATTATTTCTTTAGGCATTATTATTTACCCTATTAACAGTTTCATTAGCATATTCTTTGAAAGCTTCTAGAGATAAGGCTATAACTAAATCATTTAATTTTTGCTCAGCTTTTTCTAAAAGAATCCATCTACGTTCTAGAATACGATATTGTTTGACCGCCTCTGCTGCACTTAATAACATTTTCTAATCTCCTATTAAATTTTCCTACCAAAGTTTTGAAATGAATTGATATGCTACATATAATATAACACTTAAGAATACTAGATTAAACATAACCACTATTAAAAATATATATCCTACTAAGCTTTCAACTTTCATTCTCTTAACCGAATTATTACCTTATCATTTTCGTATTTTATATTACCTACCTTCCAACCTTTCTTTTGTGCTGCCTGCTTAACTTTTGATATATTATAATTCCTCATTATATCTTTAGTGTTAATCTGTTGCTCGAAAGATAATTTAATCCATTCTTTTGCACGTTCTTTATTTAAGACTATTCCAAATTTTGATGCCTCCTCTATTAATCTTTCTTCATCTGTGATTACTATTTTACCTATAAGATAACATGGCATATTTATACCTCTTTTGTATATACTTTATACTGTCCCCAAATTTCATCGGAAGATAAGCAAACAATCTCTCCTAGTTCTATCATTCTATCTAAGCAAGCTCTATGCTGAAAACTAGTACCTGTTATGTTACTTAAAACTTTATCTGCTCTAAAAGCACCAGAAGTTTTAATGAATTCATTAATCCTATCTCTTATCTTTAAAAATATAACTTGACCTTCTTCTGTAAATATTCTTGGTTTTTCTACTGTATAATTATATAGCATTTTAATATAACCTCTTTAAAGAATAAATCTCCTCTTGTATTCTCCTGTGAACTCACTAACGTCTGATAAATCACCTGCCTCCTTAATTATATTTTCTAGAGCACCTTTAAATGTACCCGCTACTGCTGGAATGTCTCTTTCTGAGTTACCTGGTAAGCTTCTATCTAAATCATCAATCATTTCATTGACTTGACTATCACCAATAAAGTTCATAGTGCGTAACCTACGAATTGTATCTCTAGCACGATCTAAAGTAGACTCACGAATAATTCTACCTTCATCTAAAGATGCTTGCATAGACTGACATGTATTAAGTATTTCTTTCCTCATTGTTCTTCCAACATCATCAACCCATCTATCAAGACGACGTGATACTTCATTTTGACTATCTTGCCATGCATCTTGGAGAGCAAATAACTGGTTATCATCTGCTAATTGTGCTCTAATCTCCTGTGGCATAGCCATTTCAAAGAAGGCCCATCCAAAATAGAATTTAGATCTTAGACTACTAACATAAGGATATCTATCTTGAATATGTTGTTGCAATCTAGGGTACTGAATTAAAAAGTTACCTCTATTCTCCTCATATCTAAATATAAAGTTTTCCACATATACTTGAAATGCTTTCTTTAAACCCTCTAGAACATCCATTAAATCTTTTAATACCGTATAAGGAACAAAGCGTACTGTTGATATCATAAATGGATAACTAAACTTTTCTACAGCAAGTCTAGCCTTAGATTCTATCAACTGAAAGTCCTTAAATGCTTCATGTTTTAATAGTCTTACTCTGCCTAATTGTACTACGTCTGGAACCTCTGATTTTATTATCTCTATATCTTCTGCCTTTAATTGTACAAATCCTTTCCACCAGAAGCTATCAAGATCAAATAATACACCATCCATGAAAATTGAAGACTTAGATTGTAATTCTTTAGTTGACATTTCAGTTGTCATTTCTCACCTACTTTTAGATACGAAATATTAAAGTGTACCATTTAATACCTCTTCTAATTTATCAAAGTTTTCTAATGCCTCAATCATCCTATTTATTTCACCATAAGGAGATTTAACTTCTATTCTGATACCATATAAAGTTACATCTATGTCAATACCCTTACTATGAAACATATTTCCAAGATCTATAGCCTTATTTTTTACCTTCTCTTGTAAATTCTTCTTTTCTTGATTCATCAATTCATATCTAGCTTTCTCCTCATCTGTTTGTATCCAAAATTTACTTAAACCTCCTTGAAAAACACGAGATCCTTCCGTATTATTAAATAGCATACCATCTTTTCTAAAGTATATACCAAGTACATATCTATTAGTAGAACTTCCTGTTTGCTCTGTATTTTTTCCAGTTACTCTTATTCCTACAAGTTCATCTTCTATACCTTCTACCTTTATTGGACGATTAAGCTGATAACGTGCTCCAACTTTGATTTCTGACCAATTCATAACTTTACACTCCTATTAC
>Ga0208315_1000208_pt1 | contig 56447 bp, 43 predicted proteins | sample MalvireepMed_215_FD_184239 | JGI IMG/M metagenome (GOLD analysis project Ga0208315, IMG submission 184239) | Marine viral communities from the Global Malaspina Expedition - Malaspina viral metaG DeepMed_215 (SPAdes) (version 2) | ecosystem: Environmental > Aquatic > Marine > Oceanic | place...
ATTATGTACAGACTTGTTTACCACAAATCCAATGGCCATGTCTGGGTTCAAACGCTCTACAGACATTTTAATATCACCTATTTTCGCTTTACCTTCCTCAACTACAACCACTGCTTGGCCCGCGAAGTTAGCGAGTATCGCACTTTCGTTAATACCAATAAGTGGTGGTGTATCGAAAATAACAATTCGATCTGGATATCTGTTTGCGAATTCATCTACTGTTTCATGCATCTTCTGACTTGCAAGTAGCTCTGTAGACAAGTGGTGTGACTTTCCTGCTGGGATTATCTTTAGCTTGTCGATATTAGTCGGGTATAACACATCTGAAATATCGTCGACGTCACCGGTCAAGTATTCCATTAGGCCTTTACGACGCTCTAACCCTAAGGTGTTTAATACATTAGGCTTTAGCACATCTGCATCAACGAGAAGCACCGTTTTATCCTGCTCAGAGGCAATACTCATGGCTAAATTTGTTGCAGTAAACGTTTTTCCTTCTGAAGGCCGGCTGCTGGTAACCATAATAATATTAGGATTATGCAGGGTTTTCGCGAGTGAGCCGAAAGCATTAGCTAAAAGTTTACGCTTAATTTCACGGTACTCTTCATTTATCTGCTTTCGCTCACCATTTAAAGAGATATGCCCATTTTTATCGAGCCTCTCGAAGTTAATTGTGAACTCATCAAGCGGAGACTTTTTATTAATAAACTCTTTCTCATCGACTACAACTTTGTCTGCTGGAATATTTGAAGACGTCGGTATTTCAATTGAAACCTCAGATTCCTCCGATTGGCTAGAAACCTGCGTGTCCTCTAATGTACCTTCAGCATTATCGTTTTGCTTAGCCGCTTTTGCTTCTTTTTGCTTTTGAAGTGCTTTTTCAATGGTGTTTTTCATTAAAGAAGACCTCCAAATAAATCTATATTCATGATTTCAGCCGCGACTAACGCTCCATACATAGCCAAAATAGTACCACTAGACAATAAAAATACGATAAGTCGAGTTCTATTCGTTTTGTTGATTTGTTCAATGTTCAAATGAGTGACCGTGCCCCAGATTGGATAATCCGAAACATTTAGTAACTGCTTAGGTCGTATTAAAATTGGATTAAGTTGGCTAATTAGAAATGCGATACCAATTCCTGAGCCAAAACCTATAACCAAAACGGCAGTATAGAATATAAGACGATTAGGGCCTGAAGGTCGTTTAGGTAGTAACGGCGGTTCTATTATCCTAAATTGAAGGTCTTCTGCTGATACATCTGCTCTTCGAGATAGGTCGGCTGACTCACGCCGAGAAAGTAGTTCCTCGTACTTCTGCTTTGTTACACCGTATTCTCGATTCAGTGAGGAAGACTCAGCTTCAATTTGAGGGATCAGATCTACTTTACTCTCAAGCTCAGAAATCTTGCGCAGTAAATCCGATTCTTTGACCTGAAGTGAAGCAATTTGACTCTCAAGACGACTTGCTTCTAACTTTATTTCTCGATTAAGCTCGGATAGCGGTTGATTTTGATCGCCTTCATCTGCGTTAAGAAATGCTTCTATCTCTTTATCTCTAGACTTCTCTAGGCTTTCCAGCAATGCTTTTGTCTCTACTACGTCAGGATGCAAATCTGTGAAACGAAGTGTTAAACGGTCTAATTCTTCCTCAAGTGCTCGTATACGCTCATCGTAACGTGTACGAAGCACAGGCTCGTCTTGATTTGTTACACCGAAGCTGTCGTTGCGTTTTGCACCGCTAATTTGTTTCTTCAGCGTTTCTGCTTGTTGTTCCGTTTGTTTAATTTGAAGGTGTGTAGCTTCAAGCTCGTCATTTAAGCTTTGTAGGCTTGAGTAGTAGGAACCTGCAAGTGGCAAAATATCATTGTATTGGCGCTTAAAATTAGCCAAACGCTGCTCTGCTTCAGTAAGTCGAGATTCGTATTCTGCAATTTGCTCGTCTAAAAAGCGGCCTGCGGTGTCCGTATCTTTGCGGTTATTACCCAAAGCACCCTCAACGAACAAGTCTAATGTTTCTTGGACGACCCTTTGAGCTACAGTCGGCTCCCTATTCGAAAATGAAATATTATAAATGTTATCCCGACCTGTTGAAGATAGCCTTATTTCTCTCGTGAGCGATGTTACGAGAGATTCAAATTCATTCTCTGTGGTAGTAGTAATATCAAGGTCACTTTCTCTGGCTATTTTTTCGACGTTACTTCTACTTAGCAGCGTTCTCGCCATCATCTTAATTTCTTGATCGGGGTTCGTTTGTATGGCAAGCCCGCGAAGCAAAGGCTGTAGCACTGACCGAGTGTCCACGAAGACCTGAGCTTTCGATGAATAAACATCTGGAAGACTGGCTACGTATAAAAAACCAATAGGGCAAATGAGCCATGAAAAAATAATCACGTAACGCTTTTTAATCCAAACCCCTTTTACATAGTCAAGGATTTGGATTAGCGTTTGTTGTAAGTCCTGCATTTTTTTATTTGTTCCGTTTACCGCTTTACAACTAGAACCAAGCTTCTGGGATTATTACGATATCACCAGGCAGCATATCGACGTTTTTCGAGATGTCACCATCTCTTATTAAATCGTCAATGTTAATTTCGTAGGTTTGTTGTTTGCCATTTACCACACGCACTAATTTAGCGTCATTGCCATTAGCGAATTCCGTTAGTCCACCTACTGCAATCATCAGGTCTAGTAGCGTCATGTGTTCGGTATAATTGACTGCGCTAGGGTTAGTGGCTTCTCCAATTACACGAACTTGTTCGCTTAAAGGACCCGTGAAGTTATTTACACTTACTGTCACCCTAGGGTTGTTAATATAAGTAGAAAGCTGCTCTTCAATTTCTCTGGCAAGCATAGTTGGCGTGCGGCCTGCCACGTCAATATCTTCGACTAATGAAGTTGTTACTTTTCCATCAGGGCGCACAATAAAGTTGCCTGATACCTCTGGGTTACGCCATACAAAAATAGTAAGCGAATCTCCGGGCCCAATTAAATATTGGTAGTCGTTAACGTCGGTAGTTAGAGAAGGTCGAGTGGTTGCTTCAGGCAAAGCCCCAGTGTTACTACAACCGTTGATACCTATAAATAAAAGTGGTGCACAGCATGTTAGTAGCGTTCTAAAGCGGTACATAAGAGATCATCCTACACTCATTATGGTTGATAATTGGCTTTTGTCGTTTACCCTACGGGAAATGTCACTATAATGCCAATATCAATTGTAGTCTATTGGAATAAATCCCTTTATGATGGGGAAAACGCCGCAGTTTTAGGGGGCCAGGGGTGGCATTAAACAAGCGCAATCAAAATAAACGCTCGAATATACTTGTAATAACAGAAGCGCTACTCATAGCCTACATGGGCTATATTTCTCATTTTATTCTTACGCAAATTGGAATGTCGCCGAATGTTTCGGTAGAAAAACTAATTATAAACGTGGGAATGTTTACTGTTTCAATATTACTTTGCTCATTATCTGTCGGCTTGTATGAAGCCAAATTGAGAGAAACATTTCGCGGCATTATTCGCCGAATTTTTGTAAGTGTGGGCCTCAGCTACTTTTTAGTTGAAGTAGTAAGTCGTGCGTTTTTTGACGACTTGGTTATGGATTCATATTTCTTACCGGCTGCAGTTAGCTCAACAATTATTACTCTAGTTGTCTTTAGATATTTTACGAATCGCTTAGGGCTATTAGGCTTAGGTAAAGTACGCATTTTGGTTTTGGGCGCAGGGGAAAGAGCATCTATTATTGAAAAGCGTATGCGAAGAGATGTTGACAGAATAGGGTTTGAGTTAGTTGGTTTTATTCCTATTCCAGGTGACAATCGCGAAGACGGTATTAAGAAAGAGAAAATAATTCATCTAAAAGTTGATGAGAGCTTCCAGCAGTTTATTGCAGATAACGACATCGAAGAAATTGTTATTGCTTGCGACCAAAGGCGCGGAACATTACCTGTAGAAGTGCTTTTCGACTGTAGGCTTAGAGGTATTGAAGTTACTGAACTTTTGGATTTCATGGAAAGGGAAACAGGGCAAATCGTAGTGAATCTCATGTACCCGAGCTGGGTCATCTATTCCAACGGTTTCCAAAGCCAAAACTACTTGCGAGATGCGCTGGATTATACGCTTAATGCCATATTAGCCTTTTTTATCTTTCTCTTCGTCTGGCCAATCATGCTTGTTACAGCGCTCATTATTTATTGCGATGATGGAAGGCGTACAGGTGTGTCCGTTTTTTATAAGCAAGAGAGAGTAGGTTTAAATGGAAAGCTTTTTAAAATAATCAAATTCCGAAGTATGCGACCTGACGCCGAAAAAGATGGAGCTAAATGGGCTAGCCAGAATGATGACCGCGTTACCCGCATTGGCCACTTCATTAGAAAGTACCGCGTAGACGAATTACCACAGCTTTTAAATGTATTTAAAGGCGAAATGGCATTTATCGGACCTCGCCCAGAGCGCCCGCAGTTTGTTGAACAACTTGTGCGCGAAGTACCGTATTACAACCAAAGACATAATGTTAAACCGGGTTTAGCAGGGTGGGCTCAGCTCAATTATCCCTACGGCGCTAGCGTAGAGGACTCTATGGAAAAATTGAAGTTCGACTTATATTACGTAAAGCACCAAAGTTTACTGTTAGATATTTTAATTTTAATTCGTACAGTTGAAATTGTGCTTTTTGGGAAAGGGCGATAACTATGAAGCTAGACAATCGCCTAAATGCGATGACAGTGGATGTTGAAGATTACTTTCAGGTTTCTGCTTTTGAAGGGGTTATTGATAGAAAGGATTGGGATAGCATAAGCCTGCGGGTGGGGGATAATACCCACAGATTACTCGATTTATTTGCTGAGAATGATGTAAAAGCCACCTTTTTTACCTTAGGTTGGGTGGCAAAGCGCTGTCCAGACGTCATAAAACGATTGGTTAATGAAGGCCATGAATTAGCCAGTCACGGCTTAGCACATAAGCGCGCGACTACGATGTCTCGCGAGCAATTGTTTAGTGACGTTGCCGAAAGTAAAGCCATATTGGAAGATATTTCAGGCGTGAAAGTGATTGGTTATCGCGCGCCCAGCTTCTCAGTGAATGACACAAATACGTGGGTTTACGAAGTACTTAAAGAGCAGGGCTTTGTCTACTCATCGAGTACGTATCCCATAGAGCATGATTTATATGGCGTGCCTGAATGGCCCAGATTTAAATATGACAGGCCAGAGGGAATCGTTGAAATTCCAATTCCTACATTGCGCAAAAATAACGCTAATACCGGTATAGGAGGAGGTGGTTACTTTAGGTTATACCCTTATCGCTTATCCAAAAAGCGTATCCAGCGTTTTATGAATGAAGAGCCCCATCCTTATAACTTTTATTTCCATCCTTGGGAAATAGATCCAGAACAACCCGCAATAAAGTCAGCGCCTCTGCGTTCTAAATTTAGGCATTACGTCAATTTATCTCGCATGGAAGGTAAAGTAGTAAAATTACTCAATGACTATAAGTGGGGTACCATGAAAGAAGCTTATGGTATTTCTCAAGCGTAACGTGGCAAGCGCCAAATGATTATTGACGTGTCGGTTCAAGGATGTATTAGACTGTGAAAGAAGATTCAAACAAAGACGCTTCACTGCCCTTATCCTCAAAACACGAAGAAGGCTTTAATAATAAGGCACTTATTCCTCTAGTATGGCAAAGTTGTCTTTTATTCTTGCTCTGGGGGATTTTTTGTTGGCAAGGTCTAGTTACTATTGTCGATATTTGGTGGGGCAATGAGATATTCAATCACGGGTTCTTTATTGTTCCTGGTGCCTTTTATCTCATATATTTACAAAGAAAAAGGTTACTGAATACTCCCATTAAACCTTCTTTACTTTCCCTAACCTTAATATTACCGAGTCTGTTTCTGTATGTGGTTGGTGTAGCAGGTGATATTCGCCTTTTTATGCATCTAGCTACCTTTACACTTTTACCCTCACTTATTTGGTTCTTGTTGGGTACTCAAGCCACACGGGTTATTCTCTTCCCACTTTGCTTCATGCTATTTAGTGTACCTGTAGGAGAGCAGTTAATACCTTACTTACAGGAAATAGCCGCAGATGGCTCGGTAGCCTTATTAAATTTGACGGGAATTCCCTTATATAGAAGCGGGCTTTACATTGAAATTCCCCAGGGACGCTTCCTCGTAGCAGAGGCTTGCTCAGGTGTAAGTTTCTTTATTGCCAGTTTTGTCATTGGCAGCCTATATGCCTACCTTAATCTAAATTCGGCAAAAAGAAGAACTACCTTTGTACTTATTTCCCTTATTTTTCCTATTCTCGCTAATATCGTGCGCGTGTACGGCATTATTCTTATCGCTTATTGGACAGATATGGAGTACGCGGCAGGTGCTGACCATTTAATATATGGCTGGTTCTTCTTTGCCTTTGTGATTGTGTGCTTATTGGGGTTAGGTGAGTTGATGAGGAAGAAGCAGTCTTCAAGCACCCCAACACCGCATACGCTCATTGAGCTAGCGATAGAATGGAAAAAAGTGAGTGGTGTAGCACTTTTACTAGTCGCAAGTATAACCTGGGTTTTTTGGGTCAATAAGAATACCGCGTCAATTGGTGGCGTGGACCAGCCTATTTTTAATCAACTGCCAAAAAACTGGTATTGTGATAAATACGATCCATGGAAACCGTTATTGCAACAGCCTACCCGTTTAACCTCTCAAGGTATAAAAGTATCAGGTACATGCTCTACAGTTGTTCACGCTTGGTTCAATGACGTGGACGGCGAACTCGTTAGCTCGTTACATCGCTTGTTTTCCCCCAATGACTGGTCGAGAGTCGAGGCTATTTCTGTGGCTATCCCTGAAGGAGAAGTAGAGATGGTATCGGGTGTTAAGATTGCTAACCCCACAGGGTCTACTCGCTATGTTTCCTCATGGTATCTTATTAACGGGAAGGTATTTAACAACGAGGTCAAAGCAAAACTGTACCAAGTTTATTTATCGTTGCAAGGAAAGCCAACATCAGGTGGATTAGTTATTGTATCGAGCCCCTCAATGGCGTCGCTTTCCTTCACAGTAAACGTACTGATGAAGTCGTTTTCAGCGCCTGGCGCTCCGATACGCGATTAGTATCTGTGTTTGTTTCGTTTAAAATTCTAATGCGCAGTGAATTGATATGAAAAAAGTCTTAAAAAAACTGTTTGATGGGATGATAATGGGCTTAGGGTTCAGTTTATTTTGTCTTGTTATTGCCGCTATAGTTTTCTTTTTCTTTATCGACTTTAATACAAAAGCGAGCATCGTTTCTAAGTTGCAAGAGAAAGGGCTTGTCGAAGAGGTTGTACAAGGACCTGATAAATCAGCATCAATAGTTAAGCGGGTTTATCTTTCTCCTCCCCTTCCTACACCGGCAGGTTATAAAGAAGTTTGGGTAAGCAATGACAGCGAGTTTCTTCAAGCGATGAAGCAAGCCAATAGGACAGGCTACACTGCCATCGTGCTTGAAGATGGCATCTATAATATCAACAATACTATTTATATCACCGCCGAGCATATTATGGTGAAGTCTGCCACTGGCAACCCTTATGATGTTGTACTTAAGGGGACAGGAATGGTAAAAAGCGGTCGCGTAAAAGGCATTTTTCGCGTTAACGCAAATTACTTTACGTTGGACGGCGTTACCCTTACCGATGTACCCAACCATTTAGTTCAAGTCGCTGGCGAAATTAATGCCAGTTACCCGCATTTTCGTCATGTGATTTTTCAGGATGCATACGAGCAGTTGTTAAAGGTGTCCTACAATTATAAAACTCAGAAGTCCCAAGATAACAAGTCTTTAGGAGGTATTGTTGATGGGTGTATTTTTCAATATACACGAGGTATTGGCCCCAATTTTTATATCGGTGGTGTCGATGCGTTAGGCGCGGAGAACTGGGTAGTAAAAGACAGTATTTTTAGAGATATTGCTAGTCCTAGTGACCGTATAGCCCAATATGCTGTGCACTTTTGGGATAATGCTGACAATAATATCGTTACAGACAATATTTTTATTGATAATGATCGTGCTATAGGGTTTGGTATGAGGCTTCCAAACAGAGGTATACGTTACGCACACAAAGGGGGGGTTGCAAAGAATAATGTTATTTATCATACCAATAATGGCGACCCTTTTGCTGATGTCGGTATCATGGCGGAGGGGAATATAGGTTTGACTGTCGCCGACAACATAATATTTCAGATGCATCCCTATGAAAATGCTATTGAGTATCGCTGGGACAACTCTGACGGGATTGATATTAGCGGTAACATGGTAAATAAACGCATACAAGGGCGGGATGGCGCTGTTGCTAGTTTGAATTCAAATATGGAGATGTTGACGCTAGAGCAATTTCTTATTGAATTCCACAAAAAATCCGACTTACTCAACGTTATTGATTACAAACATCCTGTTGAAGGACGACAATAAATAAAATGAAAAACGTGCTGCTTTTAACAGAAAACTTCCCACCTATTGAGGGGGGGAGCGGGCGCTGGTTTTGGGAGCTGTATTCAAGGCTTCCTAAAGACAACGTGACCATTGTTACGCATGACCTCGAAGGAGGGTGTGAATTTGATAAATCTCACGATCTCCACGTAATACGCACACCGCTAGCCAATCCTGAATGGGGGATTAAAAGTATTTCGGGGTTGCGGTTTTATTTCGCCAACGTGAGAAAATTGGTGAAGTTAGTCAAGCAGCATAGTATCGATGAAATTCATTGCGGCAGAGTTATTCACGAAGGGATAACCGCGTGGATTGTTAAACTGCTGACAGGAACGCCATACCGTTGCTTCGTACACGGTGAAGATGTTGAAACTGCGGCAACCAGTAGAGAGCAATCACTGCTTGTAAAGCAAGTCTGTAAACACGCTACCTCTTTAATTTGCAATAGCTACAATTCCCAACGTCTTGTGGCCTCTTTAGGTTTTTCTGATACCGATAAATGTGACGTACTCCACCCAGGTGTGGATACAAGTACGTTTAAACCTGCTCCCGCGAATAATGAAATAAGGCAAAGATTCGGCTGGGCTAAGGAATCGCTTGTATTGTTAACGGTAGGCCGCTTGCAAAAAAGAAAAGGGCAAGATTTTCTCATAGAAGCGATGCCTAGACTTCTCGAAAAAGTACCTCAGCTTCAGTATGTTATTGTCGGCAGAGGCGATGAACTCGAAAATTTGCGACATCTTGTAGAAAAGCACAAGCTACAAGAGAGTGTATTCATTCATACTAACTTTGACGATACCGATTTAATTAACGCTTACCAACAGTGCAATGTGTTTATTTTGCCTAATCGAACGATTCAAAATGATATTGAGGGCTTTGGCATGGTTTTAGTTGAGGCTCAAGCGTGCGGAAAGCCAGTGATCGCGGGAGACTCTGGAGGGACGTCTGAAACACTCCAAGCGGGTGAAACAGGGTTTATTATTGATTGTTCATCACCACAAGCTATAGAGACGGCGTTACCAATTGCATTAAAAAATTGCGCATTATTGCAGAACAACAATATCAGCACACACACACAGCATATGTTTAGTTGGGAAACGCATAAAGAAAAATTTGTTTCCTTATTAGCTTCGCCAGAGTGACAGGTAAAAAATATTGTAAAGGCCATTGCAAATAAAAATTGAGTGCGCTTTTTTAGTGGTTAAATTAAAACTAGTGGGTCTACTTTCTATTAAACGGGAGCTTTTTGGTGAAAAAGACGCTTTTGATGCATGTTCATGCGACCAGTCAAAATAAAGGGGATCATGCACTACTAATATCTCTTTTGAAATTGCTAAAAAGTAATGTGGAAGTTATAGATGTTTGTACTCAATCAGAGTCTCATGAAAATGTCGTAGAGTATTTAAATATCAAAAACATGGGCAGCGCTTCTAATTTTTTTGCTTTTTTACTGGCATTGAGAAAATCAGACGCGCTCATCCTTGGCGGGGGAGATGTCATTACCGCTTCAAATAACTTGTTATTACTTGCGATGGCTAGGATAACCCACACGCCTACTTTTTTTGTTGGTGCTGGGGTAAATTTGAAACATGTAAGCAAGTTGGGAATGCTATTCCTTAAATACAGCCTTCCTAATGTAGCACTCGCATTTATTCGAGATTCGAATAGCGCAAAAAAATTAATTGAGTTAGGTCTTAATCAGTCGCAACTTACCGAAGTATCCGATTTAACATTTGCCCATGGCGCAAAATTACTAACTCCTCAATATCGAAATTGTACACTGGATTTGCCAGATAAATTCATCGCTATGTCGATTAGATCGCCTGAATTTAATTCAAGCAAATGGGGAACAAAAGAATATAAAAATATCGCGGTAACTCTTGACAGAATAATCTCTACGTACGGAATGAATGTAGTATTTGTATCGATGGCAGACGAATACAATACGGTGTCTAAGGTTGGAAATAGTCCTGATGAAATTGCAGATACTTACATTTGCGAAATTATACAATCTCATATGACGAACAAAAATAGCACGCAAATCATCACCAGTGCAGTTTCTTTAGATGAGGTTATGTCAATTTTCGATAGAGCTCACATGGCGATTTGTTGTAGGTTACATGCCATGATATTTTCTACCCTTGTCGCTACTCCGTTCATCGGTCTGACATACAACTTGAAATCTGAGTCATATCTTAGTGATGCGGGCATAAGTGATTGTGGTCTCCCTTTACAAGAATTGACCGCTGAGGGACTCTATTCGAAATTCGACAAAATAATGGGTAATTATGATCTCGCCGTTGAACAAACTCAAAAGGCTTGTGATTTCTTTAAAGATAAGGCGACAAGCTATGGGCGGCTCAGTGAACTTATCGTACAACGAAAGCCGCGGTCTCGATGGAGACTTTTACATCCTAAACTCTGGATTCTGTACACCATTAACTTTCTGTATGAAATTTATACTAAATTGACTCGGTGATATTGCATAATTTTTAATGTGCGCTTCTTTGTTCAAACAAATTTTAGTTAATTAACTACTTGAAGCAACAAGCACTCTAGCCTCCAATGCGAAGGAATAGTTAACTTATGATGAAACTCATGTTTCTTGTGCCAGATGCAGACATCCAATCCGGTGGGCATCTCGCCCAAATTCGGTTTTACGACTTATGTAAAAACTTCACTGAAGCTGAGATAATCACATACCGAACTCCGGATGAACGGTACAGGAATTTAGATGACATCTTTACTTCAGATAACACGCTTTCTAGTTGTATTTTTGTTATTCATTGGGGGCCTCATGTAACCGACCTAGCAAAAAGACTTCGTTCTAGAGGCCTAAAAGTCGTTTATTTTGCTCATAGTACCGGCTGGGATTTAGAACTTGATGATGGCGTGCCTATTGTTTGCGTGAGCAAGAATACTCAAGCTATTCGTGGACGACTGAATCCAAGAAACCCTATTTTCACCGTACCCAATGTGCTTGATTCAGAGTTTTACGCTGATGATACGGAAAAAGATATTGATGTATTTATTCAAAAACGAAAGTCTTCTGATTATCTAATAAATACATTAGCGCCGGAACTCAGTAAGCACTGCAATGTCGTTGTGTTGGATGAATGGGTAGAGTCGCTATCTCCATATTTTCGTCGTTCGAAAGTTTACCTGTATGATTCGGTAGGTCATTGGGTTCGCATGAAGACGACTGAGGGGTTTGGCTTACCCCCCCTTGAAGCATTAGCTTGCGGGTGTATTGTTTACTCCAGTATCAACGATGCATTGTCTGATTATCTTGATCCAGGTTTTAACTCTGGGCAGGTTGGTGTTTATTCTGTTGCATATGATGTAAAGCAAATTCTCAATTCGCTTGAAACAGGTACACCAATTCCTAGTGATTATTCATTTTTAGACATATATCGCGAGCGTAGTGTTGAAGTTCGACTTAGTGAGGTATTCAAAAAAATAGAAGATTTCTTTTCTTTAACAGACGGGAGTGAAGCGGATGTACCTCACATTGATTTGATGACAGAAGAGCATTCTTTATTAGGGCGTTTAATAAGAATTATCATGCCCAATGCCGTCAAATCAAAAATCAAGAAAATACTTAAAGAATACAAGGGTAATTAGACATACCTTAAAAATCGCCTATCTGGATTGGGGGCTATGACGTCTATGTGGCTTTGTGGGGAGGGAAACTTCCTCCTAAACTGAGACGGTCTCATCTGCTTCCAGACCTGGCTAGTGACTACAGGACGTTAAACAGTTTGCCATTTGTACTTTTCGCCATTAAATTTAACCCAATCTTCTATCGAATTTCCTTTCAAAAGTAAAAACGTGCAAAATTTCAGATGAGTTAAGGAGTGGTGAGCTCGACCTAGCGGCTTCTTGCGTGTCACAACCCTTACCAGCTCAATCATGATTTGTTTAACTAAGTATTTCCAAGCTGCTTGAATACCGGCGTGCTTGAGCTGTAGATATGTCTGGCTGCTCAACCATACTCTCGTGTAGAGAATGTTTTTCTCACGTTGACTAGTTCTCCAAGTTACCCCAGCGTCGTGCGTTATTCCTGAATTTTGTGCAACAGAAGTAGATAAGTTTAACTTTCTGACTCTTAAGCATAGGTCGGTGTCTTCACCCCAAAGGAAAAAATTTTCATCCCAACCTGACAAGCCTTCAAACACACTTCGTCTAAATACGTAAAGACAGCCAATGACTTTGTCTGAAGTATTTAGAATCGTTACATTTGAAGCCTTTCCGAGGCTATTGGAAGTATCAATCGACAATAATCCAATTGACTCATTACGTTTCGTTATGTCAACCAACTCTTTAATTTGAGCAAAGGTTGAATGAATGTCTGGGTTGCAGAAAACTAAGATGTCAGTGTTTGCATTTTTTGCTCCCAAGTTACATGCGCGGGCGTATCCACAGTTTGTATCTGGATACAACACTCGGCAGTAGCGGAGTATTGCAGGAGAAGTTATCACTCCGCTGTTGGATACGACAATGACTTCGAAATTGTCGGTATGTTTCTCTATACAGAGTAAACTGAGCAAGTTTTCTATTTGTTTTTCTGAGTAATAATTAACTACAATCATTGAGAACAGCACTTCTATATACTCCTTCTTAGCTTATTGCATATTTCGTTACGCAGAAACGACGGGCTACTATCTTTGATGTTAAACAAAGATATCAGATAGGAGTGTTTACTCGCGAGCATTTTACGCGATAGGAATCCATTTATTGGTAAAATTAGAGTATTCATAAAGGTATCTTATTTTCGACTGGCGATTTTATTTCGGATAGAAATTGTGAAAGTCATTTTCTTTCTGATTTGAAAGCTAGTGCTTCTTGCTCATTAAATCACTGACAGAAAAATATAACTTTTTATCCTTGAATGATTTTTTGACTAAGGCTGCGTGGATCAGTTGCCTTGTATATTGATAGATAAACTTAGTGGAATTTTTGAGTGTTCTTTTTAGTTTACCTGTATCCAGATTGTAGTCTGGCCAGTACTTACTAGTATAAGCGCTCCCAGAGACATTCTGGCTAGTGTTAATTACCCAATATACGGCGAAAAAAGGCACTTTTTCTATTTTTACATTACTCCCGACATATCGCCAAAACCACTCCATATGATCACCAAAAAAGAGTGCTACAGTATCTTTACCGAAGGCGTTGATTATATCTTCTTTAGTTTTCATTGAGTCTAAACATTCTAATTCGTGAGCGAACTCTTTTTTTAAAAATTCAGTGCTGTAAGCAACAGTGCTTCCACAAAATCGAAATAGACCATGACAGGGCTTTAATTTTTTGTTGCGGTAATCAATTATGTATCCTTTGTCTACATAACAAATGTCACTGGTATTGTTCTCGTAATAGAGAATCAGGTTTTCATTTATCCAATCATCACAATCTACGAAGAAAGTGAAATGAAGATTGTCTGGCAATGAGGAGGTAAACCCACTTATGAGCCTGCACCCTTTATCTGTCATAAATATATTATAATTGTGACTAGTTCTATGGCCCGCTTGCTCCCCCTTTCGCAAAGGCGGTAAAAAGTCTACTTCAATTAAAGCATATTTATCATTGTTTAAGTGCTTATTTAAAATGGCTTTTACTTTTGGATGGTGGTTCGAAACACAGTAATACTTAAAGTTTCCTTTTAAATTGGCGATAGACTTTACTTGAAGTTCGAACATCGTCAAAACGACATCAAAATCTTTATAGGCCAGAGGGTTGCCGATAGCCGTTATTATTGCAACACTATTTTTACTCATATATTTTTAGCTTTTTTTATTTTTTACGCTAAGCGTTATCGGTCTCTTTAATAAAACGATAAAACTGAATACGAGAAGCAATATAGGAATTATCCATTTTAAAGGGTAAGCCAGTTTTTCAAAGTAGTACTTTTTAGTAATAAAATGTTTGCTTCCATTCCATCGGGTAACGCCTTTCTCGGCAATATTGGTGGCAATCAATTTCTCACCATCGTTTGCGCGACCTAATTGTGACCGAAATGCTCTAACCATCTCATCTGGATGTTTGCGATAATAGTCAATCCCACGTTCTAGAAATACGCCAAAATCTCCATCGAGTAAATAAAAATGGCCGTCTATCTGCGCTTCTACCATGACATGGCCAGGCGTAGTAAGGATTTCGTTTTGAATTCCCTGCTCATTTAGAAGTGATGAAATTGTCATAGATGCGTCACCACATATGCCTATGCCTCGTTCAATACTTTTACGTGGATTACTAAAGTGATACCTCTCGAATTCGGGGATATTACTGACGTGACCCATCGCAAAAAGAATGAAGTTCTCCCATAGGGGAACCCGTTGATTAAACTTATCTGGTTCGTAGCGTTCCCAATCAACGTGGGCGACACCATCTGCGTATACATGGGTTAGGCGTCTAGCGTATTCTAGTTTACTTTCGTTTTTTCGACGCTCGATTTGCTTAAGTAGTTGGTTACTATCTAGTGTAACGTCGTATTCTCCAAACCGCAAAACGTCTGGAGACAGTCCTTGAGGTCTCAAACTTTGTGTCAGCCCATATAGGTTTACGCCTAGCAGAAAAAAAGCCATGGCAAATGAAAAATACGCAAGAATTCTGATTTTAGCGTTGTAGTGCATTTTACTCGTTTACCCCAAATTTTTTGACGATATAGGGAGTGGAAAGCATGATTGATTTTAGTCTCATTATGGCATTTCTTTTGAGCTTACGTGCAAACGAGCCATTTACTTGGCGACTAATATTCTCTCCATTATCCCTAACATACATAACTAATCGTTTTTGGGGCACAACAAAAGCGATGCCTGATTTATCCAAGTAGTCTCTCATGTTCACGTGACCTATATGTTTAAACAGAAAGCGTCCGTTTTGTTCGCGTTCTTGTTCTAGCAGTTGCCGGGATAAAATAGCGCTTGAGCCACAGTAAGTACTAAAGGATGTTGTTTTGTTAACTAGCCTACTGGAAAGGTAATAAAAATAGCCGTTCTCGATGATATAGTTTGGTTGATTAAGTGCTCCGAGGGTTCTTACGAAGTCCTTGTGAAGTAAGTCGTCGGCGTCAAGTGGAAACAAATGGGTAACGTCGTCATACTTATCTAAAAGATATGCATACCCCCTTTGAATTTTTGCGCATCTATCTTTTTCAAATTTTTCTTGGTTCTTTGAGGAATTATTACAAAGTATTGGTGGCGCAATTTCATCAAAGTTAACGAAATCAATATTTTCAAATAACTTCGTATTATTTGTTAAATAGTGAGGGCTGTCATGGCCTACTACGCAAGCATAATAGTGTGAATCTGTTTGTTGCCTGATGGATTCAAGTGTTTTGAAAAGGCTGTCTTCGACGATTTTCCAATTACCTGCAACTTTCTTGGCCTTTAACGGTATTACGATAGCGATTTTCAATTTATTGCTCCTTATTGAGAGCTAACTTTCTTAGAACTGGCAGGCATGCGCGATTCATGAGGTTATAGATATATGCCCATTCCCGATTAGTGCCTTTAAGCATAAAAAGAAATACAGCCATATTCGTCAAAAATGTGCCCACGAAAACCGTTCCACTTATTAGTAGAGCCAATAATGAATTCTCAAATGAGGGGACTTTGCTACAGATAAATACTGAGAAAAAGCAGGAAAAGATAACAGGTAAATGTATTACAAGCATGCGAAACGTACTGCCCATACCATTATACTTTGTACTTGCGTAGATGAGGTAAGTAATGCTGGCTATTGCCTCAACCCACACCTTGGCTTCTGCAAATTGGATAACACTGTCAAACTTATCTGTTACTAAAATGGCAATTAGGAAGGTCATGGACAACAACTCATACACTGCAGCGATTTTCGTTTGACCGTAAACATAAACGGCTCTATTGCTATGATGAAAAATTAAATAGGAAGGGATGATTAAGCTGAGAACGCCGAGTAGGGGGGAAAAAGACGACCAATTTTCCCCTAGTAATACATCTACTACGATTACACTGTAGTAAAAAAGGAATACAGTTATGGGTAGGGCTAAACTCATTACTAACAATAATGTTACGTTAAATTGCGTAGCAAAATGACTTGGGTTGTTTTTTATTTTAGAAAGCTCAACTAGAAGCGGGCGCGTGGCAGGCTCAAGTACATGAGAGCAAGGGATGTAGGCGAGATACTTCATCGTGTGGTAACTGCCTAAAGCGGACTGGGAAAACAATGAGCTCACAAATAGCGTATCAAATTGTGTCCTTATGTACCCTAATAATGATTGAGGCATTACCCACATTGAAAATCGCCATTGTCGTTTTGCATTGACGAGAACGAGTTTAGGTCTAAAGGTATGAATATAGTAAGAGACGGCGAGGAAAAATATTGCGCTCGTTAATTGTGCAAGTAATATTGCCCAATAATTTTGCAATACAATGGCCATAGTAATAGAAACGGCAACCGAAAGGCATTTCGCGATAAGCCCCCATTTAACAATTTTTCCATATTGTTGTTCGCGTTTAAGTAACCATAGTCCAGGGTTGCGTAAACAGTTTAATACGGTTAAACCAGCCAGTACGTATATGATGTTGAATAGGCGGGGGTCTTCATAATAATCGACGATAAATGGCGCTAGAAGTACGACGAGAGCCGAAAAAGTTACTCGAAAAATCAAATTTATAGTGAAGCTGGTGTTGACGACATCGTTGTCGACATGTTCTGCACTTAGTATATATTGCTGACTTCCTGTGTCGGATAATACTTCAGCCAGGTAGATGCAAAGCGTTGCCATGGCAATTATGCCAAAGTCTTCTGGCACGAGAAAACGGGCTAGAACAAGAGTACTTGCTAAACCGATAAGCTTCTGTATAAAAGATTCAGAAACCAGTAAAAAACTAGCAATAGCACTTTTTTTCGCGTTACTCATTTCTTCTTATGCTCTTTTGACTAGCTTGTTCAAGCGCTTCTTGACTAAAAGTGTTTTAAACCAAGACAGGTTAACCGTATGGAACTTGATGTTTTCTGCTATTTTTTGATTTATTTCACCCATGTCGCTAGGCCACTCGTTGACGGACACCGTATCTAGATAGGTTTCCTGAAGTTTTCCTAGCTCATATCGAGCAATTCGATTGAAGTAAAGCTTTATATCACTTTGACGGAACGGTGATAAACTCTCGAAGTAATACCCCACATCGTCAATATAGGTGGTTCTGTTCGGAAGATTATAATTAAAAAATTGTAGATCAGTATTTACGGCTTTTGTTAAAAACGAATCGATCCAATTTAGCCCCTTGGGTAAATAAAAATTATCTTCTTTTATACGATTGATAAAGCTACCTTTCATGCCATAAAGGTTACCAAAAAAACATGCCCTTTCTTTAACTAAACTTCGGTAGAACTGTAAATTTCGTCCAGATTGCGGCATGCCCGCAATGACGACTGTTTGTTCATCTTTCGCCATGAGGTGATCAAACATAAGCGGGAAACTATTCGAAGTAAAGTTTACATCGGCGTCTACGAAAAAATGCGCATCAGTTTCATTTTCGATATTATGCATGTACATATTCCATGCATTGCACTTGTCTCCTTCCTCGATCTCAATGATACTCAGATTATCGAATTGAAGATTCTTCTTTGTTTTTTCGGCAATGGGAATCGTAGCGTCACTGCAGCCATTAGCAAGAATATAGAAGGTATGAAGCCGACTATCTACATTATGGTAAACACTGGTTATTGAGGCTTCAATGTTGCTTTGTTCGTTATAGGCAAACATGATGATATTGTATTTGTTATTCACCCACTTTCTCCGTTTCTGCCTCTGTCGCCAATATATAGTTGGCGCTTATCAATGCGAGTAAAAAATAAAAGGGCTCAAATATAATGAGATCCAAAAATATAGCACCTACAAAAAAACCGAGTAACGCTGCTGCACAACTGCGATTAATGTAGTGAAAAGTCGAGCCAAATTCGGTGGAATCTCTTACTTTTTTGTATTGTCTAAATGAGGCGAAAAAGAATGAAATGAAGACCAAGCCTGTCAATAACCCCGTATTGGCAGAAAAGTTGAAAAACGTATTATGTGCAACGTGAGGTGACTCGCCGGGGAAATGGGTAGCAGATGCTATTTGAAACCGTTGTGGACCTGCGCCGAAAATGGGGTATTTGCCGATCAGTTTTGCCCCAATTTTCCAAGAAACAAGCCTAGGATTCAACGGCTCTTCAGAATTAGTTTGTGCTGCCGAGACAGTGTTTTTAGTGCGATCTAATAGTGCCCCGCCTTGAGCGATGATAATGGTTAAGAAGCCTAAAACCAACGCTTTGTTTAGTACTTTTGACTTCATTAACGAAGCGGCAAATAAGGTGAGTACGCCAGCACTGAGCAAGGCGCCGCGAGAAGCAAAAAGAATAAGTGCGTGCCACATTAGTGGTAAGCTAAGTATCATTAATACTTGAAGCCATTTCTGTTTAAAGTGTTGGATACCAAATAATACAAAAGGCATGCAAACAATTAAAACGATGGATAACGCATTACCATCCCCATATGGACTACCACGAGGACCATTTAGGCGCCCATTTTTAAATTGTGACCAGTTATTCGATAAATAATGGTCGTTTGCCCAATAGGTGTAGTAGATGCCCACCAGAACAAGAACGTATGCGAACCATTTGAGCGACTTTTCATTGTTAATCAGCCCAAGAACAATAAAGTACATGATGACAATCGTATTCATGGTACCTAATACAATTTCAGCACCGATACCAGCATAGTAGTAACTGAATGGAGAAAAGAAATTAGATAAGTGCATCCATGCCCAAATGAGTACTATGCCTTTAAATTGCCAAGTTTTATACACCTGCCAGTTTATGTTGCCTCTGCTTAGCTCGATACCCCATGCGAGTATTGCCAAGGCTGCAGTGATTTTAAATATTGGTATAGATTCAAAGCTCCAGAACCACACATATTGAGGCTGTAAAATTGAAACAAGCGTGTAGGCTACCGCGGAGGCCCAAGGTGCGCTAGAAAGCAAAAATAAACTTACCAACAACCCTAATATAGTGAGGAATCTAATCATTGTTTAAGCTCAAATATGCGTCTTGATAATGTGTGTTCATTATTTGTTCGGAAAAATGCGCTTCAAATCGTCTTTTTGCGTTAAGTGATAGCGTCGAATAGCCATTTGAGAGAAGATTATTTATGCCTTGAGCAAAACTGTTCGCGTCATCATTTGGCGTTACTACACCGGTTTCACCATTTAGCACAATTTCTGCGTTCCCACCTGCATCAGTTACCACGCAAGGCTTGCTCAACGACATGGCCTCTAGAAGCGTCATCGATGTTCCCTCGCTTAGTGATGATAAAAGAAAAATATCCATAAGTGCGAGAAAGTGTGTCGGTGAACTTTGATAGCCCGTGAGAATGATATTGTTACCTATATTTAATTCGCGAATGACCTTTTCGATATTATCTCTTTCTTCTCCATCACCAACCATAATCAAGGTGGTATTCGGGTGAGACACTAGTACGACTGAAAAAGCCTCAAGCATCATTTGGTGATTTTTTATAGGATCAAATCGTGCAATGGTGCCTAATATCTTGTTTTCTCTCGGTATCCCTAACGTGTCTCTTAGCGTAAGCACTTGTTGGTGATCACGTTCTAATGGATGAATGCCATTGTATATTGTTTGAATTTTTGATGCCGGGATTGATTCAAATTCAGTTAGCGCTCGCTTTGTGGCGTTGGAAATTGATGTAATTTTGTCCGTTAGAGACACTAATAAAGGGTTAACCAATTTTCGTTTCCAGCTTGCCGAGTCAGGGTAGAAACGACCGTGCTCAGTAAATATAACTTTGGTTTTTGTAAAGCATGTTGCTAATGCGCCGTAGACCCAAGGCGTGTACTGATGGCAATGAACAATATCGATGTTATTCTCTCTCACATATTGCCGTATATTCTTTATTAGTGAGATATCAAACCCTGGCGAGCGCTGTGTGCTGGTAATGGGTATGCCTTTTTGTTGAAGTTCATTTCCCCAAGGGCCTAAGGGAGATTCAATACAGAATACTGACATTTCAAAAAACGAGTCTCGCATGCCTTCTATAATATTGCGAATGACCATTTCCGTTCCGCCAATTCTCATATCAAACGTAATATGCACAATTTTAAGCATTATTTGGTTAGCCCTTCAGTCTTGGGGAACAGTGGTTCTATGTTCATTCTAGGCTTTGACAACGAGAAATACTTCCTCGCATTCATAAAAGGTGTTTCAATTAAACGATACAGTACTTCAGCGCCAACTAGCGTTATAAGAAGGGCGATTGAATAATAAACAATGAAGTTTACATTTTCGCTGAAGAAGCGCTGGGTGATGACCAGCGCATCTACGTGTAACAGGTACATGGCATATGAGCGAGTTGAAATGTGTATAACAAGCTTGCTCGTCGCTTCGTTAAACTTAAGTTGATTAGAGTCTGACCATATTATCCAAATGCCAAACAACGCGGCGAGGAACAATTTACTGGGTTCCGGCACATTCCATTGCTTGTTGTACCATGCAACAAAGAAAAAGAAGTACGTAGCCAATGCAAGTGGGAAACCCCATTTACTGCCTGTACTGAATGTCAGCCAAAGGCGTTTGTAACTGTGTTTTAGGTAAGCGAGGAAAATGCCCATTGCACAGCAATCTAAACGGACGTGAGTTTGGTTTAATGATTGATAGAGGTCAAAATAACGGAACAGTGAAGGGGCGAATAAAAGAGCGCAAAGAATCGTACCTTGCACCATTCTAGAAAAACGAAATGTGAAAACCAAAAGTGGTGCAATCAACAAATAAAACTGTTCTTCCAGTGCCAGCGACCAGCTGATGTAAAAAAACTGCAGATCGACTTGGTAGTTTTGGAGAAATACGAGATGTAACCAAGGAAAATTGAAGTTCTCTTTCGTTAAATACTGTTGAAAGAGGGTGAGGAACAAGACCGCGTAGTAAGCTGGCATTGTCCGCATCCAACGTCTCACCCAAAAACGCCATACCTGAATATTGCCAAATGTGGATTGTTCTTTAAAAAGTTGTGTGCCTATTAACCATCCGGAGAGCACAAAAAAAAGGTCGACGCCAGTACCACCAAATTGAAGAGGGTAAAGATATGCTGGAGAACCAAAACTATTGACGGTATGACCCGTAAACACCAGCATAATAGCCAGCGCTCTAAGGCAGTCTAAAGCAAAATTACGCTGCATATTTTTCATACCACATTTGATACATCAACATGCTCCACAGTACTATGCCATGATCAGCTTTGCTTGTTTGATGCTCTTCCCAAAGTTTGTTTATAACACCGCGTTCAAATATGTCGCAAAGCCCGCGCTGTGAACCAATAATTTGAGATTCAGACAGTGATTTCAGCTCACCTCTAAACCACTCATCCAACGGCGTGCTAAACCCCATTTTCTTTCTATACAGCAGCGAATCAGGAATAAAGGGCTTAAACACTTTTTTAAGTAAATACTTCTTCTCACCGTCTCTATATTTTTGTGAAGAGGGCAGGGTAGCGGCAAACTCTGCAACTTGGTAGTCGAGAATAGGCGCCCTTACTTCAAGCGAGTTTGCCATGCTCATGCGGTCAACCTTTACTAAGATATCGCCTGTCATGTAGGTCTTAATATCAGTGTAAAGAATTTTGCTTAAATGGTCTGGACCGTCGGCTTTGTTATACATGTCTAGGGTATATTGACTGGGATGGTAACCAGCCAGTTCTTTTGCTAGATCGGCTTTGACTAGGCTTTGCCACATTTCGTCAGTCATCATACTGTTAGTGATATAAAAGCCCATAGCCGGTTCATGAGACAAGCTCGTAAGCAACGATTTGGCTTTTTTCCCGACCGTACCTGGCACTTTCCCAGCTAACTTGGCTAAATGTGGAAAAACGGATTTTCTTACCGCTTCGGGGAATTTGCTTCTTAGCTTGTTCTCAACATCATCTATTGTGTACTTTGCGTAGCCAGCAAACATCTCATCGCCCCCGTCTCCTGCAAGGGCGACCGTCACTGCCTTTCTTGCCAATTCTGAAACGAAGAAAGTTGGCACAAGTGAAGGGTCAGCAAAAGGCTCATCAAAAAAGCTCACGATATGTTCTAGTCTGTCGCTGACGTTTTGGTGAACGGTAAATTCATGGTGCTCTGTTTCGTATTTTTCAGCTATTTCACGGGCGAAATCTGCTTCATTAAATTCTTTATTATTAAATCCGATGGTACAGGTTTTTACGGGAGTTTCGCTGGCTTGTGCCATCATAGCGACAACACCCGAGCTATCCACACCGCCACTTACGAAAGCGCCAAGCGGCACGTCACTTATCATTCTTTGTTTGGTTACTTTTTCAAGTAAGCTCTTTAACTGTGCTTTATTGGTATCTTCACTGGCACTTGTCGTGTTTTTAAAGCTCAAATCCCAATATTCATGAATGCTGAAACCGTCTTTATTAAGCATTAAATAATGAGCAGGTGGTAACTTGTGAATGTGCTTAAAAATACTCTTTGGGTCGGGAACGTATTGATATGCAAAGAAGTCATATACAGCGTCTAAGCGAATTTCTCTTGGAATGTTCTCCAGCGCCAATATAGCTTTAATCTCAGAGCCAAACGCAAATCGACCATTATCATTAAAATAGTAAAGGGGTTTTTTACCCAATCGATCTCGTGCAATGAACAATTCTTGCTTGTTTTTGTCCCACAGAGCAAAGGCAAACATTCCGTTTAGTTTATCTAAACACTCGGTTCCTTCGCGTGCATATAGCTCTAAAATAACTTCGGTATCTGTATGGCTTTTAAATGTAACACCGTCGTTTTCAAGCTCGGCTCGCAATTCAAGGAAGTTGTAGATCTCGCCATTAAAAACAATAACCAAGTCACCCTCTTTCGAGTACATGGGCTGATTGCCTGCTTCTGAGAGATCAAGAATACTCAGCCGCCTATGACAAAGGCCGATATGATCATCAATATACATGCCGCTGGCATCCGGGCCTCTGTGATAAATAGCCTTGTGCATAGCCTCTAATGAAGTTTCACCGCCTTCGTTGAAATTAAAAAGGCTAAATCCTGCAATGCCACACATGAATGGTTATCCCTACAAACTGATATAAGGTCGAAGAATTGACCCAGTTACAATGGTAAATTTTAAGGGAAGTTCACGCCAAATATTTTCGGCTATTTCTCTTACCCTGCTTGAGCCTGACTTAGCGTCGCTTTTAGCGTCTATCAACTCATTATTTTTATCAAAACTCTGCCAGTTAAGCAGTTGAGGTTCTGCGCCCCATTGTTTTTTAAATTTATATGTGCCTTCTTCAAAGGTTGAGCGGCCAAAGTCAAAAACTTTCACGCCATTGTCGGCGCAATGGGAAAGCAAAGACCAATACAACAACATATTAGGAGCAAGGCGATTGAAGTCACGAAGTGTTGAGGCCCATGGAATAGAAGCGTTGTCACCCGATTTTATGATAACGCCACCACCAATAGGCTGGCCATCGTGATAAACCACGCTAATTAAACTACTTTGGCCGTAACTTTTTATAATCGCCTTAAACCATTTTTCAGCGTGAACAGGAGACCCGAGATCTCTCATGTTTTGAGCATATACGTTGTAGAAATCACTTACTAGTACGTTCGATGTGCCTAACTCAAAGGTAAGCCCATTTTTTTCCGCCTTCCTTATTTGGCTGCGTAATTTAGATTTGAAACTTGATAACAGTATTTCACTTGACTCAGGCAGTGGCAAAAGCATACGTACTTTTTTGTTCTCAAACTGGATTTTGTCTAAAGGTGATTGTTCTATACCTCTAATTTCCAATTTTTTTCCTGTTACGTTTCGCATCTGCGCAGCAAGAAGCGCATGCATGTCATTTAACACCTTGTCGTTGTCGGCTAAGCCATAGCCTACATCGCAATAAGGTAAAGAACATATTTGCTTGCCCAGCAAAGGTATATTCATTAAAACAGCAGGGAAAACACCAACAACTTGCCCCGTATTAGCACATGTGGCAATAACGCCAAGCATTGAATGGTCGTAAGCGGCCTTTACCGCTTCAAGCCACGCAAACTTGTGATAAGCGGAAGCATTTTTGTGTTGTGATACATAGGCATCCCACAAAGGTTTGTCGCTGGCCGACGCTATTCGTAACTTTGTATTTTGTTGTGCCGTCATTAATTTTGCTCACCTTTAATAACACCGCTTGAAGCGCTGCGGTTACTTAAATGCACCTTGGCTTCTGAGATAGTGCAAAATTTAACATTGGCATTTTTCACTAAGTGTTGAGTAACAACCTCAATGCGCTGACATATTGTTTCAAATGCATTTGCCCCATCTAAAAGGCCCGTTGCTCCGTCGATTAAACTAGAGCTGTGTAAGTACATATGAATAACGGGTTGTTTTTTCTGAATGCTTTGGTCGACTAACGCAAGCATGTCTTCGATTTCGGTAAGCTCTGGACTCAAATAAATCTTTCTTAAAAGTTTACTGTGCCAAAGCAGACCGACAGATTTAACCCAATTAAAAGGCGGTTTAGATAGTCGATTATGAATGCGTTCACCAAGAGAGAAGTTTTGAATATTAAACCCTGCGGTAACAGGGATCTCAAGCAGTTGACGCTGCTCTCCAGGAGCCAGTGCGTTGTCAAACGAAGGCCAATAAGGCGATTCTGGTGCACCTAGGCAGCTAAAATAGTCGTTCCTGTAAAAAGGATAAACGCTTGAATCTACTACATAGCCTCTTGATGCAAGTAATCTAAGCATTTTGGCACTTACGCCCCATCGCCCGCTTCTAAAGGACTGTGGGCGAACGCCTATTTCGTCGTGTAAAAGGGCGTTTAGTGCATCGAGTTTTTGCTCTACTTGCTCTAAAGGAAGGTTTATTACGTGAGATCCCGCTTCGGTTGTCTTACCGAAATAGGGAGGGTTACACCAAGGGTGTAGATGTGCTCCAATCTCCGCGCTGTTAGACTTAGCAAAGGTTCGCAGAGTTTGACTACCAACATTATTGCTTGCAACGGCGTAATCAACAAAATACGTAGGACGGATACCAAGGCTTTCACAGAAAGTTTGAAATGCAGGAAGCTTTTCAACGTTTTCAACCGAACAGTTATGCTGCGGAAACTCTTCGTCCCACTGCCATTCTTCTTCAGTATCAATAGTTAAAACAAATAACACGTCCTGTTTATGCATTTACACTCTCTTTCAGGATTCCTTCGAATAATTCAAGGTATTCATCAGCCATTCTCTTAGCAGAGAAATTGGCTTCTACAAACGACTTTGAGTTTTGAGCTAGTGAGGTGGCGAGCGCTTTGTCATCTAGCAGTCTTTCCCAGTCTTTCTCAAGCTGCTTGCTGTTGTGAAGAGGAGCCAATAAACCAGACTCGTTGTGTGTTATTAGCTGGTCGATACCCGCAATGTCATAAGCAGACACCGGAATTTCCATGGCGCATGCTTCCATTAAGCAGCGAGGGATGCCTTCAAGCGTCGATGTCATTACGAACAAGTCAAAGTCGCGCAGCAGCTGTAGCCTGTCATTTCTAAAGCCTAAAAAATGAATGTCGCTGGCACTAGCCAGTGTTTTTGAATACGCCTCTAAGCTGGGGCGGTCTTCGCCGTCACCCAGCAGTACTAATTCAATATCTTGACGCTTTTTATATAAAGACTCGAAGCAGGCTAAAATGGCTTTTATATTTTTCCGGCTGATCATTTGCCCCACAAAGCCAATGGTCTTCTTTTCTTTTGGCTTGTCTGTTTTTGTTTGTCTAACGGCTTCTACTTCAGACAAGTCTACGCCATTTTGGATATACTCAAGCTTGTCAGGCGATATATTAAACTTCTCCACATCACTCATTAGTTGTTTAGAAAGTGGAACAACTTTGTCGGCAAAGCGCATCGACTGACATCCTAACCAAATAAAGAGACGGAGTTTCAAGTCGGCAGCATTTTCAAAGCCGTGGGGTGTTACAACACACGGAATACCTGCTTTTCTAGCCGCCATTACGCCCAAAATATCTGACTTATAGCCGTGAGTATGGATAATATCGATATCTTGTTCTTGAATTAAATCCGCCAATTTCGAAACGGCACGCAGGTCAAAACGACCCTGCATAGGAATGTGGTGAGTTTTTCCTATCGCTTTGAACTGTTTTACTAGCTCTAGCTCTTCTGTACCCGGCTCTAAGGTAACAACAAGTTCACTCGAAACACTATCTGGCAAATGCTTTGATAACGCTAACACCCATCTTTCTGCACCGTAGAAACCGGTTGAACAAATAAACTGTAAAACTTTCATTGTTATTTATGCGAGCTGGTACTAACAGCGCCGCGTACTCCTATTAATGTTCCAAGTGCTCTAGCCGGAAAATAAAGCAGATAAAAAAGTGAACAATGCCACCAAGTTACTTGCTGCTTAACAAGCCTTTTTAGTCGCCACGTGTACGCTGTAAAAGGCAGTAAAGCGCCTACTAACATAACTATAGCGACAATAGGTTGCGAGAATATTATCGCGAGAAAAGCCAGTAAAAGACCACCTGTAAATGCAAAAGGAACAACAAAACTTGGCCATTCTCTTAGCGGAATGCGCCTTCCTTTTAAAGATGCAATATTGGACTGGCCGCGCCATATTTCTTTTTTATACATCGGTGCGTAAGCTTTGTCTTCGCCAATGTGAATATACTGGGTTTGTGAGGTATAAAACAACTCACCTAATTTACTAACCTTATCGGTAAAGAAATAATCTTCACAAGTAAGAAGGTGTTCAGGGAACTTACCTGCTGCCTCGAACGTTTCCTTTAAAAGAAATAAGTTGCGGCCAGGTAGAAAACTGACAGGCACATCAAGTTCAGCATTGCTTAACGCCGTTCTTATTCTCTCTAGAGGCGGCGCGTTAGGGCTGTTCACTTGCATGGCGCTAACTAGAGCCGTATTGTCTCGTGTTTTGAGAGTATCAACCATTACGTTAAGCCAATTCGAAGCAAGTGACACATCGGCATCTAAAAATGCCAAGTATTCACCTGTCGCCAAGTCGGCACCCAGATTCCTAGAATGTGAAATCGTGTTATTTTCTTCGTTATATACAACTAGCAAATTTACTGTTTCGATAAATGCGCTGAGCGTATCTGAAATTTCTTTATTCTGACTTACCAAAACAACTTCGTATTGTTCTTTCGGTGTTGTTAGGCCCGCAATACTTGTTAGTGTTTCAATGAGCATGTCTTCACGCCCTTTATGAGGAATGATAAAAGACGTATTAATACTCATGGTTTACCTAACCATTTTTGAAGTTGTGGAAAACGTTTCACTAGCTGTTTTCTCTCTCTTGATGGAGATAAATCGATAAGGTTGTACAAAAGAAAACTCAATGAACTGGATTTCTCTTTTAAGGCCTGACCTTTTTGTGTAGAAGTCGATGAAAGAGGGCGGGCAGCCTGCTTAAAACCAGAGTAATGACCGTTTTGCATCATTAAACAAAGCACGCGCGTGGTACTCGTTTCTGTACTCGTACTAAGGCGCTGAAAAATTGTATCTGCTAGTTGCTCGGCTTTTTGCTCAGCAAGTATACGTTGGGCTTCAGTTAAATAGTTAGATGCAAAATGCAGTACGCATAGTTTTCTTAGGTCTTGCCCACTCCACGTTTGATTCGGAAACTCAAGAATGTCAGGCTTGTCCAGATAAGCATATTCGTTCACTGCCATCCAATTGGCATAGTGAGTAAGTGAGTCTACTGCGTATTGATAGCTCGAGTCACATTCACAGCGCTGTTCTTTAAGTGATATAAATCGGCAAACTGCTTGTAGGAATACAGTATAAAACCACGTTGCTTCGACATTATCCAATTGCAATTGGTCGAAGTCATCGGTGGGGGAGACCGTATTCGCTATAATATAGGACGCGGCTTCAATGTCACTATCACAACCTTGTAGTTCGTATCTATCTAGCCTTGCTTGCAGGTAGTTACCCGTACCTCTGTCTAGAGGGTACTTTCCTGTTTTTACATTTTTAACACCAGGAATATCGCTATTTTTAAACGCAAGCAGGGCGCCTACAAACGTACCGTCGCCTTCATAATAATTGGTTACCCATTGCGTTATGGATAATGCGGCGTCTCGAGACGGTGTGTAGCCAGTAAGCAAATGATGCAAAGTGAGACCATTGGTATAACAATGTTGCCCACCCGGACCGCCGCCTCCAGCATGATCATCGTAAACACCAGACGGCTGATGTTTAGAGTACGTTCTATGAGAAGCGGTATATGCTTGAACATAATGGTCGGTATGCCAAAACAATCCGCCGCTATACTCGGGCTTATCGTCACGGGTGTGATAAACATCAATATCTGCAACGTGCTTGGCAAGATCATCGGCTAGTTCAAACCAACGAGGATCGCCGCTTAACAACCACTGCATCAGCATTCCAAATATAGGGTCGTATTGATTGTTGTAATGTGACACGAAAAAGGGCTCGTCAGGTGCGAGTGCCTTTTCGTGATCCGCATACAACTCACCAAAATGTCGCCAGCCAAATTCGTCGATATCGAGCCGCTTTTGATAAAAAGAAGACGGACCTTCAATGCCACTTTTTATAAGAGAGTCAAACTCGCATGATTTAGAAGGGAGAAAAGGCAAAACAGATGCGTTTTTTAACCAAGCGCTATCAATGACTACTTGCAGTGATTGTATCTCAAAAGGTGCGATTGAGATGCATCGTGTTTTTTGTTCACCAGGCTGAAGTTCAGTACATTCACTATGCCTTGAACCTAACAAGCTAACGCTTAAACTGTCTGCTGTTAAATGTGCTGAAGAAGGAAAATTTTGCCAAAACTTATCAACATGAATACTAAAAGTGCTACCGATGTTTGAAATCTTAATTTGCGGTTTTGCTTGGTCACCCGAAAGCAATAAGTGGTCTTGTTGGTAAAGTTTAAAACCGAGAAACGGAAGCGAGTTAACGTTGTCTTGATTTACATGGACTGGACTTTGCCAGTTTTTAAAACCACTGGAAGCCTGATGAAGTGTCAGCTCTTCATGTTCAGATGAACTAAAGACATCAGAATTTAGCGTCAGCGTAGGCTGTAGCGATTTACCTTTGAACGAGATACAGCATTCTTTTAAAAAAATACTGTTTGGGTCTCCCAAGTCCCACTTCCCATTTGGGTGTGACGCTGCGCTTGGGTTCCGCATTGTTAAATGAGCACAAACCGTTCCGGTACTAAGGAAGATTGACGCTTCTGTTTCAACAATCAGCTTTTTATCGCTGCCAAGCCTAATCTCGTATTTTTGTTCAACGGTTAATGCGCTGTATTCGTTGTTATTGCAATGAAGAGCATAAAAGAATGCAATAGGGGTTATCGATTGAGGAGTAATATCAACAATATCGAAAGAGCTGGATAAGTGCTTGTCGGTTTCAAACTCAAAAGGCTTGGCTTTGTTAATTGTGAATGTTTTGCCACTGCCCAGAGACAGTGAAAGCGCCTCATCGTTATTGTTTACAGGTGAGACAAGCTTGTTCGATGGTGAGTCGCTCTCCACCGCTTCTAACGTCAGAACTATTTGATCGCTTACCGAATGGCGCTGTAAATCAATCAAACCTTCACATAACAACCACTTTATTGAACCATCTGGCCATAGCTGCGAGGTTTTGATAAAAGCATCAGTTAGTAGTATCCCGTTTGCGGCAAGCCGAAATTGAGTGACGGCGGGCCACATCCCCTTGGGGCAGGGCAATCCTGTTTTAAAATGTCCGCACGTCTCTTTGGCTAAAGAGGCAATCTGGATAGTTCCAACCGTTAGTGTCATTACTGCTTTCTTTATTTCTTCCGTGAGCAATGTTCTTGCTGAACATATGCATAATGGCTCTAGTATGCCAATGGAAGTGCCACTTGTGTAGTCTTCATCACTAATTTGTTGCTTTGACCTTATATTTGCTTCGAAGTAGTATGACAACAGGACAAATAAAAACACTAAAGATAGCTTGGAAGGCGCTGATGTCGAAAGTTTGCGTGTTGTCGCAACGAGTACCATTTCCTCCTAATAAGGGGGAAAAACTGAGGACTTACCACCAGATTGAATTCTTAAAGCGCTGGGGGTATGAAGTAGAAGTTTTTTCTCTTATAGAAACCGCAGAAGACAAGAAAAATGCTGGAGCGTTAGCCAAGCATCTTGGTATTTTGGTTAACTCTTACCAGCTGGACAGTAAATTTACGCGTTATGCCTCGGCCTTTCTGAAAGGTTTGCCTATAAGTGTTGGGGCGTTTTACTCAAAAACACTTCAACATGTTATTGATGAAAAACTGAAAGAGGGTGACGATGCGCTGCTTTTAACCGCGTCGAGTTTAAGCTATTACATCTTTAACTCTCCTTATTACAACAATACCCATTGTCGCTTGTTTATGGACTTTATGGATGTTGATTCAGATAAGTGGGCGCAATACGCAGATTCTTCTTCTTTCTTGATGCGCTGCGTATACCAGCGTGAAAGCAAAGGTATAAAAAAGCTTGAGGCTAAAACAAACCAACGGTTTGATGAGTGCTTTTTGATTGCAAGCGAAGAGGCGCAGCTATTTAATTCTTCAGTAGACTCATCGAAAGCGATAACAGTGCTTGGAAACGGATTAGACTTCGATGCGTTTTATCCAGCGAAAACACAGCCTTGCGCGGCGACAATAAGCACTGGGCCGCATTTCTTGTTCACGGGCGTGATGGACTACAAACCTAATGTAGACGCGGTACTTTGGTTTGTTAAAAATTGCTGGCCACTCATTCGTGAAAAAGCGCCGAATGCAAAATTTACCGTGGGTGGTATGAACCCTGTTGAAGAAATAAAGGCGTTGTCAGACCACGATGGCATAGATGTCACGGGCTTTGTCGATGATATATTGCCTTATTTTCACCAAGCTCATGCGTTTGTTGCGCCATTTAGGTTGGCAAGGGGCGTGCAGAACAAAGTGCTTCAAGCGGCAGCATGTAAACTACCGATAATAACCACGTCTATGGGAGCTGAAGGGATCTCGTTTGCCAACGCCGACAGCATGTGGATAGTAGATGACGTAGACAGCTTTGTAGCTGCATGCGTGGAAAGTATTGAAAATTTTGAGCTATCACAACATAAAGCACAACGTAGCTACCAAGCAATAGTTAGCGAATATAGCTGGGAACAACAACTGAGCCCACTGAAAGTGGCAATGGCACGAATATGAAATCAATAATTAAGAAAAGTTTTTTTGTCCTTTGTGCACTTGTAATGCTTCCTTTCACGCTTTTGTATTTAATGCTGTCTATTTTGGTAAACAAAGACTCGCTGCTTTCCTCATTTAGCCAGCTATTATCACTTATACCCGGTAAACTAGGGTGTTATTTACGTTCGGGCTTTTATCGGTTTGTCATGACCTCGTGTGCGCCAAACGTTCTCATCGGTTTCGCCACGTTGTTTTCACAACAAGATACTGAGATTGACGAGGGTGTGTATATAGGCCCGCAATGTAACATTGGTAAATGCGCTATTGGGAAAAATACTTTGTTGGGCAGTGGTGTACATATCATGAGTGGCAAAGGACAGCACAATTTTTCTGACCCAGAAAAGCCGATTAAAGATCAGGGGGGCGTTTTTACCAAAGTCATTATCGGAGAGAATTGCTGGTTAGGTAATGGCGCCTTAATTATGGCGAACGTAGGCAAGGGGAGCCTTGTAGCAGCAGGCTCCGTGGTTGTTGATGATGTGCCTGAGGGGGTTATAGTGGGTGGGAACCCTGCGAAGGTCTTGCGTGCTTTGCGAGAGTAACTGCTGCATTCGCCAAATAATTTCTCAATCGTGTAAGAACACCTTTGAATGTCATCGTTGGAATTTGTAACGAGTGAAATACAACAGTGTCATTGGACAAAGTTTGTTTGTATTGACTTGCTCCTCCCATAAAATCGTACCAACTTAACCCTTGTTGCGCATAATACTCCATTAAAGCAAGATGCAGAATATAACCAGGCTTAATATGCTTAGATGCAAACTCAAGGTTTACTCCAGAGCAGTAAAAAAAGACCGCGTCTTTTTGTACGAAGTTGAGAGTATACCCTAGCAAAGCATCTCCTGCTGTAACTTTTGCTATTTCACAAAGCTTGCCATTACTTATCAAAAAGTTCTTAAGCGTGCCTTTGAAGACCTTATTTTCAAATCCGCTCCCAAAGGTAGAGTCTCCCCACCGCTTTATGTGAAGTATTTCTAATTGCTCTAGAAATAAGAGTTTTTGTTCTAAACATTCAGCAATTGTCACTTTAATTGGACCAAAGCGAAGATGTACTTCTTTTATACTCCTTCTTAACTTGCTTCTACTATTAGCTGAAAGGCTAGAGATTAGCTGCTCTATAGTAAGTTCTGGTGAAAGGGAACGACGAAAACCATATGAAATATGAGCGTCATTGCGTAAGTCGTTCAAGTATTTTTTGGGAAAGAGAAATTCACATGTCATTGAAACATTAAGAATATCGAAATTTTGGCTTTTTAGTTCTTTTAAGAGTAAATCAAAGAAACGGTTTTGATTTTCAGGTAAGCCAAATGACGTGTTGTACTCTATCCACACTTGGTCGTTATCAGGACAACCAGTTTGGTTAATATGGGCTAACTTAAAAGTCAGCCCATACTTCTTTTTAAAGCTCTCACCGATTAGCGCAAAGTGACTCACAGTACTTTGTTCGTAGAGCAAAAACATATGAACCGGAAATGTCTTTTGGGAAAACCATGCTTTGAGAAACCCCACACTCAAAAACGGCGAAAAGTTATCACAGTTTACTTCATGTAAGACAGTGGAGAGTTGCTCCCAAGTTACATTTGTTAGCCATTGTGTTTCTTCCATGTACTAATTTTTTACGTCTTTTGAAATACGCTCGTACAAAGATAAATCTTCTTCAGTCAAACTCGACTTTTCGACAGTCGCTAAAGCCTTCTGAGCTTGGGTTTGTTCGTCAAGATGCATGTGTGCGTTTGCTAACAAAAGCGCATTAGCGTTAGAACTAACATTGTTTGAAAACGCGGTTATCTCATCATAACGCTCTGAAGAAGTTAAAATGCGAAACAACGTATCTAAATAGTCTTGGTTTGATGCATTTAATTCAACGACTCGCTTGGCAATTTCAAAAGCTTTGTCGCTTTTACCGTCAAGGTAAAGGACCCATGCATAGTTATTTAATACATCAGTGTTACCACTTGTTTTACTAACGATGTCTTCAAAAATAGCTATCGACTGAGCGTTGTCATGTCCTATTAATGACTCAGCTAATAGTGCTTTTATTGATAGGTCGTTAGGATGTTGCTCAAGGTGCGCTTTAAGAACCCCATAGTCGACATTGCCACGCCTTAGGTTTAGCGCATGAAGTAATTTAAGCGTATGGGAATTGCTTGACTCGTTATAAGCTCTTGTGAGCAATGATGTCGCTTCATCCAATTTATTTTGCTTAATAGCGTAGGTACCGTTTAGGTAATCTAACAGCCCTGATGGAACGTTCGACTTTTTCTCAATCTGTCCGATTTTATACTTCGCTTTAGATAAGTTCCCTTGATGAATGTAAAGGGAAACTAGCTTTGCATCTAACGCAAGGCTTTCTTTTGGGCGGTCAAGAGAGTGCGGGACTTGTTCTAGTACTGAGATCGCTTCTTTTAATTGGCCTGTGTTCTCAAGGTATGTTGCAAATGCAATATTTGGGCGTGTGCTGTCAGGGAACTGTTTATTCCACGCCTTGACTATATCTCTTGCTTGATTGGCGTTATTCGAACGGCTCGCTAGGTAGAACTGTAGTTCCCAATATTGATTGATTAGTTTTGCCTTTTCGGCATCTGTAGTGTTTAGAGCTCTCTGAGCAAGCTCATTTGCGCCTTGAGTAGCGAAAATACCCGCTTTCATCAATTTAAAAAGAAGATTGTCGTCAAATTCTGAAATAGCTTTATCAATATAGTTATGTAATTTCGATTCGTATTCTTCACTTTTAGAAAGCTTTTGGAAAGCAAGGTATAACTTTAGCACAACGACATCGTTGAGATTATTTTCTAGTATTTTATCAAGAGAATTCAGTGCACTCTCATAATCTTTGTTCTTCGCAGCAGACTGAGCCATGAACATGTGAGCAGCTCTATTTGTAGGCAAAAGCTCCAAAGAGTCTTGATAAACTAACGCTGCGCTATCTCTGTCACCTTTAGCAATAAGGATGGCAGCTTTATAGTTCATGACTTTTACTTTGTCAGTTGTTCTTTCCAGCCACTTGTTTACATACTTTAGCGCTTCGTCAAATTGAGCCTTGTTCATCATCATCGCAACTTGAATGAGATTATAAGTGCTATCTGAAGTGTCGCCTGGTTTACTTAGTGTTTCAGAACTCCCTTCACGTGCTAACTCGATAAGTCCGCTAAGCACCCTTGCTCTAGGCGATTCGCTTTGAGCGAGCTTTGATTGTAGCGTAATCCACTCTCTGGCATGGCTTTCTGTGCCTATAAGTTGTCCAATGGTAGACACATCCAGCTCTGAGAAGCTTTCTTGAGTTGCTAGAGTTTCTAGTGCATCGTCGGTAATGCCCAGTTTGACTTTGGTAGCAACAAGCATGGTATTTGTCAATTCGTTATTTGGTGCCATATTTGTTGCTTTTTCAAAGCTACTTAATGCTGATTCATAATTTTGAGAATTGAACTCTAAAAGCCCTTTCGTTAACGAAACAGAAGGTATATCTATTCCGTAGGTATCAGCTAAAGATATGGCGTTATATGCTTCATCATGTTTATTTTCGCTCAACAGAATTAAGCTATTAAGATAATTAGCCATTGGATTTTTAGCGAACTTTGCAAGAACAGGGGTAACAAGTTCTTTGGCTCTTTTAAAATTATCCTTAATCAGCATGGCTTGGGCCAACGGCAAATTAATATTTAATACGTTGGGATTATCATTTTTATACGCATCGTAAACCGTAATCATTCCATCGATGTTGTTCGACCGTCTCAATAAATCACCCATAACAAGTAGTTCAATATCGGACGTAGAACTGTCAATTAGTGACGAAATATCTAAACTTGAGAGTGTTTCGTTATTAAACGCCTCAAAAACTTTATACGCGACCGTGTCATAATCTAGTTTTTGTAAATCTACTGAATTTGACGACGCTACGCTAGACCAGGCTTCCGTCAACCGACATGTTAAACAATTGGTTTCGCTGCCTAAAAGTCTTTGGTAGTTGCTATCGAAACTAAGAATAGCTAATTGCGCATTTAAGCTCTCAGCTTTGCTCTGTTCAGGTAAAGCGAGTGTTTCAATATCTACTTTTTCGAGCTGCTGTGTGGCGCCAGTGATGTTGCCGTTTAACAAGTAAACCTCTGTAAGCAATAATCTAAGCTTAGGCGTTGGCTCCTCACTCATGGCTTGTTTAATTAATACTTCAGCTTCTCTCGTTTGCCCGTTTTTAAGCGCTGTTTTGGTTTCTTGAATATAATCCTGTTGAGCTTTTGGAGAGCATCCAACACAAGTTAATAAAGCTAGAGCTGCAGCAATTCTAATATTATATTGTAGCATGTTAACACTTCTAACGTCCGTGAATTTACCTTAACAAAGGTATCGCGCTTTTTGTTTAGTCACAAGAAATATCAACATTGAATAAACAAAAAAGCCGGATTAAAATCTGGCTTCAGACCGTTGAAAAAGCCCTAGACGAAAGTCTGGGGCTTTGATCTAATGGGCATAGTGAAATTCGGAGTGTTCACCATGCTTACCCCAAAGTCCCCACAACAATACGAGTTTGAAACCGTATATATCAACGAACTGGTACCAGAAGACCACTTGGTTCGTTTGATTGATATGGCGATAGATTTTGGGTTTATCCGCGATGAAGTGGCTCACTTTTATTGTCAGAATAATGGTCGCCCTTCGGTTGACCCTGTGCGCTTCTTCAAAATTTTACTCCTTGGCTATTTGTTTGGTATCAGTAGTGAGCGTCGCCTCATTAAAGAGATACAGGTAAATGTGGCATATCGCTGGTTCTTAGGCATGGGATTGACGGAAGGTGTCATTCACCATTCGACGCTGAGTCAAAACCGCATAAAGCGCTTCAAAGACAGCGATATCTATCAGGTTATCTTCGACAACATTGTGCATCAGGCCATGAAGCAAGGGCTTATTGGTGGTAAGAGTTTGTTTGCCGATAGCACGCACTTAAAAGCGAACGCCAACAAGAAACGCTTCGACATAAAAGACCTGAAGGTGACACCGTCAGCTTATATGGAGCAGCTAAACGAAGCGGTAACCAAAGACAGGGAGATAGAGGGAAAAAAGCCCCCTGAAGTGTAAGGAAGACAAGCCTTGCACGAAACCTACGAAAGTCAGCCGCACTGACCCTGATAGTGGTTTTATGGTGCGTGATGAGAAGCCCAAGGGCTTCTTCTACCTAGACCATCGCATCGTAGATGGGCGTCACGGTATTATCGTTGATACACACGCGACACCAGGAAATGTTCACGATAGCCAACCTATCATTACGCGTATTGATAGAGCTAGAGACACCTTCAAACTCAACCATATTGCCGTTGGCTCAGACGCGGGCTACTTCACCGCCGCGGTGTGTCATCACCTCGAAGAGCGACAACTGATTGGTGTAATGGGGTATCGTCGCCCTACGAAAAAGAAAGGCTACTTCGCTAAACGCGAGTATGTATACGACACAGAATCTGATACGTACACATGCCCCCAAGGCCAGGTTATTGCTTACAACACCACTAACCGCGAAGGCTACCGACAGTACCACTCTGATGCGAAGCGATGCATAAACTGCCCCGTTCGTACGCAATGTACAAATAGTAAGAATCACATCAAAGTCATTACTCGTCATGTCTGGCAAAAGAGTGTTGAGAACGCGAATGAAGTCAGGTTAAGTGAGTGGGGTAAGAAGCAATATCGACGGCGAGCTGAAACGGTAGAACGAAGCTTCGCAGATGCAAAACAACACCACGGACATCGATACTGTCGCTATCACGGACTCAGTAAGGTCTCGATGCAGTGTCTGCTCGCCGCTGCATGCCAAAACATTAAGAAAATGGCCTTAGCCAAGGCTGCATAAGCCTAAATACCCTCCAATCTCGTCCCCAAACTCGTTAATCTAGCAAATAACTCGCTTATTGCCCTTACCGAACCCAATACTCGAACAATAATGCCTTATAAAAAACATCGCGATCGCAGCCTTCGGCTGCTAGAAAAAATAAACCCCTCCGAAAAAAGAGGGGTTTATCATCAATCTGAGGCAGAGTTGATACTCTGCCTCTTTGTTTTAGAAATGATTACTTCTGTTTTCTGCGACGAGCTGTTAAGCCTAAGCCTAATAATCCGAATGCCGCCATTGCTAGTGTAGTAGGCGCAGGAACAAGCGTGGTTTGAACAGTTGATGTTTGAGAAATTGTCAACTGGTAAGTACCAGAGGTAACGTTAGCCCAACCAGACTTAAAGTCTACATCGTTACCTGAACGAACAAGCAAATCACCTAGTCCAGGTTGGTCAATAGCGATATCATTAAATGTTACTGTAGCGTCGTCAATGTCTAGAGTATCACCAGCGTCAAAGCTAAATAATTCGATGCCAAATGTTGCTTTAGCAGAAGATGTAGCTGCACGAGTTCCATCAGCTGCGATATCAGGCGAGATGAATGCGTCAACGAAGTAATCCATCAAAGCACTGAATCGAACGTTAATATCCGTAACAACATCGAGCGTAAATGTAGTAAGAATATCGTTCGCGATGTTACTGTTCGCGCCCGCAATCTCATCGCTACCAGCTGCAATACCTGCATCTGCGTAAGTAAAACCAGTTGCGCCTGTATTAGGGTCACTAGGGTTACCAAGTGCACTACCCGTAACTTGTGCGTCAGCTACAGAATAATAGAAAGCGTCACTTGCAACTAAATTGCCGCCATCAACAGACTGACCATTATCGGTGAGGCCTAAAACCCCACAAGATGCACCAAGGCAAAGTAGTTCGGCATCAGAATCTCCAGTAGCAGAAGATTGTGAATCTAAGTCCGAGTCTGCGACACCGTTGTTGTCTGCAAACGTACTTGTTGAACGAGTACCACCTGAAAGAATGTTAATAAAGTCTAAAGGATTAACTGGATCTGGAGTCAAGTCACCATTTGTGTCAATTTCGACAATAAGATCATTTAATTCTAAATAAGCTGTTGCAGACACACCAGCAGTCGCATTTGAAGCTGTAACAAGCGCTCCAGCAATCGCTGCATATTTGATAGTTGTTGCAAATTTCATTTTCCACGCTCCGTTGTTTTGAACAGTAGGTCTGTTTTACATTTTAACATAAGCATGCAGTGTGCCACTTTCTATGTTGTTGATTTATGTTGTTTTATTTTGCTCTCGATTTTTTTTTGTAAAATTTGTAGACACTAATTGATACTTTGAAGGAGAGATTACATTGCAAGGATCAAAATACGATTTAAGTTCAGGGAGCTCAATAGGTAGCGGTAAATGCTGACGATTTAGGAAGTGATTGGAAAGCGTAGACATCCTATATTGTAGGAAACCCATGGAAGCACACTTAAGCATTATTTCTTGATAGCAAGCTAAAGCTTGTTCTTCCTCTTTCTCTTTTTGTCTATCCCATGAAAGAGACAATACACACTCCATCGTTCTTTCATTTATAAGGGTTATTGAAATTGGACTTTCCAAATCATACTTCTTACATGTTTCATTCATAATAGAAGTAATTAATTTAAAGTCTTTGCTCGATATCTCAGAGCAAGGCGCTCCCCACAATAAGCCAACTTTGTCCTTACTTGGATTTGGGACTGAACCTTCCAACTTGTGTAGGTTTCTCCAGTAGATAGTTCGAAGAAATTCATTGCTAGGGATTCCTTGCTTTATCTTACACAATTCCAAAAGGCTTTTCCTTAATGCAAGTTTAGCGCCTATTTTTCTAGCCAGGCCGTTATCACTGGAAATTAGTTTTTTAACCAAAGCCTTGTTATGTTTCGGTGAAAAAGACAACGTATTCTGAATAAAGCTGAGTTTTCTTTTGTCTATGAATAAAGGCTTTAAACCCAACTTCTTCATTGCAATCTTTAGATCTTTTACATGCGCTTTAACTTGGTTTTGCGTCCCATACATTCCTCCAGACAACGTCCAATCATCTATTCCGAAATTAATGATCAACTTGTTTATCTCATTATAATCATAAGATTTGATTAGTTCTGGAAATTCTACGGCAAGTAACTGGAGCGTCTTCATACTGTTACCGATATGAGCAGCGCTGTGTATGGTGTTCTGTTTTCTCAGCATTGCGCAAGTATCAATCATTTTTTCAGTATCTTCTTTGCTAAATGGAATGAAATAAGCAACGAAACATTCTGGTTTTTTTAAAAGCTTTATGGTGAGGCTTGTTACAATTGAAACATTATTTTGAATTACGAGTCCAGTGAGGTCAGGGCCGATGCTATAGGTTCTGGACTCTATTCTTCCGTCAATTTCAAACTTGGTACCGTCGGTTGATGTCACAAAATGTGTGGGTGCCTCGTTTTTATTATTGGGAGTGATAATTTCCGCATGAAGAATATTCTTAACGTGCTCAGCGAGTGGAGTATGACCAAAACCACGCTCAAGGTAGTTACCAACGACACTTGCAAATTTTGGCGCTCCCGTAGTGTCATGTATATGAATATCACCATTCTTAATCAAAAATGTACTAATGGCTTCTTGCGATACCCCAGGCTCTATTGTCACGTGTCCGCTTGTTTTCTTGTAGTTAGTTATTCTTTTGAATGCGCTTAAATCCAAAGCAATACAATTTTGGTCGTAGGGTTCTTTACCACCATAGCCTAAGTTCGCACCCTTACTGTAGGGGTGCACAGCAAAATCATAATATTTCGCAAGTTCTATTAGTTTTATGATTTCGCTATACCGCGAGGTTTTGTCTGATTCAGAAGGATACGGTTTGACAACGAGTAAAGCAGGTTTTTTTTCAGGGTACGTGAGATAAGCATCGTCTTTATCTACTGCGAAAACCTGTGATGCTTGAAAGCCCGATTTCAATAGAAGGTTTGTCAAATTATCTAAATCGAAGTTTGGTGTTCTCATAAAGGTTTCCTGAGGCGCTCGAAATTAAAGTGCAAGACTAATATACAAAGTATTAAGTCACTATTACTAGGTCCGAGAACGGCAATTATTCGATTTAGACAATTCTCTAGTCTCGAGGGTATTTCTCAACCTGATGTTGAATGTTCTTCAACATTAACCTAAAACTAGGCCTTAAATTGGCGTAGAGAAGTGATGGATTTATATAGTATGGAGCACGCTTGCCATGATAGTCGATAACGGGGCCCACCTGCTCAAACTGAATACCGACAAACCTCATACTTCGGGCAAGACGAGGCTCCATCATAACGTACGTATGTTTTATGTTATTATGGATAACTAAGGCGGCAGCAGAAAAATAAAGCCCAATAGCGATAAATGGGAAACACCTTAATTCATTCTCGGAGTAAGTGTGCTCATTAATAACACCTAGAGCTGCTCCAGAGAACCGGTCCATCTGACGTTTTCGAAATTCGGCAGGAACAGCTAGTCGAGAAATTTCGCAGACGTCCCTTCTAGCAAAGTTTCGAGGATTGAGTGTTTCGTGTGTGATTGAATTGAGACAAAACTTTTCTATTGGTAAAAGTTGGTCGTCTAGTTGAGGTCGCACTAATCTAACTGTACCAGCATAGTGTCCAGAACTTTTGTGTTTTATTAAGCAAGGACTAGAGAAGGCATCGAACTCATCTTTTTCAGTACGGTCTTCACTCGGAGGTTCAAACTTAAGCTCTTCGCAGTAGACTTTATGTCTTATATTATAACTTTCAGTTCGGGTGTTTTCAGATTGTGCAACTACGGGTTCCAAGAAGTCAGAAAAGTGTTTTGAAATAAATTTAGCTTCTTGGAGTTTTTCTAAGCCCCCAAGAGCTTTGCCAAGCTTACTATCACGACCTAAGATTGACTTCACGCGTCCTATTATTGTTTTATTAGCCACTAAAATTTGGTCCACATAAAAACGTCCTTCAGGACAGTCTAGCAAATCTTTTACATAATTTACCTTAACCTTTTATACTATTTTTCGTTATTTGATATTTAGCGATTGCCAAGTACTCGTACAATGCTTTTCTTACCCGTTCAAGTGAAGAGATTGATGGGGACCCTATAAATGGTTTTAACTCTCCTGAGCTTTGAAAATCTACGCTCACTACTGTAGATTTCATTTCTAATTGTTTTAACATCATTTCAATCCTAATACGATGCGTTGCACTCGTTACGGTGATAGTTTTTTTCTTACCGTACAAGTTGCTTAATGCTATTATTTCAGAAAATGTATCGGTGCCTGAAGGTATTGAAATAATATTGTTCTGATTAACTCCTAATGTCTCAAGAAAGCTTTTTGCCTTTTCTGAGTAATTTACACTTTTATCATCTAAAAAATTGCCACCAGTTAGCACTATCGGAATATTCAATTTTTCGGAAAGGATCTTTGCTTGAACTAGTCGTTGAAGAGAGCACTCATGCCATCGAGATATTTCAGGTAGGTTGTAGCGAGTCTGATAATAGCAAGCTGGTACAAATATGACTTCGCCTCGTGAAATTATTGATGGTTCATCAAGTTTTTCATGGTGCTCCAACGGATAAAGTAAAACGTTAGCTACCCAAGGTTGTGAAAAAATAAGTAGTATTAGAGAGCCTAAGACAAATAAACGTTTTGCGATCTTTTCCTTCTTGATCTTTAGCAGAATCAAAGAGGCTGTTATCAGCACTAAACTCACCACTAGCGGTGATATTAAGAGAAGAATGATTTGCTTAATGAAGAACATTACTTTCATTTCGTTGTTTTTGATTTAAACTCTAAGCTAACGCGCAATAGGCAAAAATTATATGAAAACTTTATTCTTCAAAGCTTTTTTATTGCTAATTTTTTTTAGCTCAGGACTTACAGCAGAGCAAATTAAAACTACTGATTTTACCACGATAGTCAAGACTGTTTCTGAAGGGACGGTAGCCATCGCGATCGACGCTCCGATAAAACATTCATCTCCCCGTGTATTAGGGACTGGTTTTGTCGTTGCTGACGGTTTGTTTGCGGTTACAAATTATCATGTTGTATCAGAAGATTTGGACCCAACTATCGTTGAAAATTATGTGGTTCTTAGCGGGGAGGGGAACGTAGTAAAAAAAATAAAGGCTGAGGTTCTGAAGATAGACCCAAAGCATGACTTAGCTTTGCTGAAGCTAGATTCTTCGTTAAAGGCCCTTGAATTAGGAAGTGAAGAATTGATATTACCAGGTTCTGAAATTGCACTAACGGGATTTCCCATAGGTGCTATTTTAGGGCTGTATCCTGCTACACACAGAGGTTACATTTCAGCCATTACACCTGATGCGATTCCAGCGATAAATAGCAACCAGTTAACATTGACTATGATGAACCGACTGAAAAGCGTAAGTCTCATTTATCAATTGGACGCGACTGCTTACCCAGGAAATAGTGGAAGCCCCATGTACGACCCTAAGTCGGGAGAGGTGATTGGTGTTATCAACAAAGTTTTGGTAAAAGACACAAAAGAAAGTGCTTTGTCATCACCAACAGGCATCTCGTATGCTATCCCTGTTAAATATGTCCATAAACTCATCAGCGATATTACAAACTGACATAGTTTCTGGTTTTACGCCGGTTTCGAAGACGATATTATAGATAGTAATTCGTTTTTTGTTTGAGCTATAATTCGTCCATAAGTAGCAGCTTGAAGTGTGCGCCCTGTCAGTATTTTTGACGATTCACATTTTTGCTGTGAATAAGGTGTTGATGTATAACTATTTTATAGTTGGCTCTATTTTTGCATTGTATTCTTATAACGCGACAATAAACAGAATCTGAGAAAATTTATGAAGCACTCGAATGTTAATAAGGACATTAATACAGGTATGAATTCACGTCGTCAGTTTATCACCAAAGCTGCTGCTGGTGGTGTTGTGGCTGCTCTTGCTTCTAAAACAGCGTGGGCAGGAGGGAGTTCTGCGACTGGCTGTTCTGTTTCTGGTAACTTGTCAGGAAATTTATCGCAGGCAAGGGATTGTTCAACGGCAAATGTCGAAGGTAGATCTCCTCGCACCTGGAAGAAGGTTCTTGGCGGCCAAGAAGCTCAGCCTACTTTGGAAACCGTAACCAACTTTAAGTGGAAAGAGGTGTTTGGTTTCGAACGCCCACCTTTTGCTTGTAGAGATAAAAGTGAAAAGAATATACGGAAATTCTTACTATCTCGTTGGGATTACTATTACGAAACCAATGAGGCTCTTGTCGTAGCGTATCTCAATGCGAGAAGTGGTTTATACCCGCTTCCAAACGGAACGAGTGAACCGAATGCTCGTGCTTATGTTCAGGGCCTTTACGATGATATTGACAGTGGTGTGTTTCGAGAGGCGGATGTAGTAGCTGCCGTTAGGGCTACATACTGATTATAGAGTTGAGTAAGCCACCCTCTATTAGCGTTTTTTGCGCTCCTGATAATTCAGGAGTCGCAATTCAGTTTTTACCGTCTTATCAGGTACTCTTTCTCCCTTCTAAATACGAAAGCCTAGTAAAAGCTTGGAAGGATTCAGTGGACTTCCCTGCCATACCGGAGTTGGATGGAGTTGAATTTGGCCTTTCCGACGACGATATTTCTGAATTCACTGACTTACTTTCTCAAAACAACCTGATAGATTAAAAGTTTTCTGGGGCGTAGTGATTTGTTAGTGTCAGAGTTAGCCGATACTCAATACTTAAATGCGGTTAAAAAATCTGAATTGAATATCGAGTTCGGTTTGATTTCAGTTAATGTAAGTTCTTCCTTCTCACAGGTTACAAAAACTATTGCAGAGCTTTATCGCGATTATAAAGTATCTCTAAACTCAGACTGGTTTGACTTTAATATTTCAGTTGAGAGACCTTCAAATTTCCGCCGATTCTTTAGACCACAGGCCGTCTTCAAATTAGACGGGCATATCCCCTTTAAGCCGTTGCCTTCTGCCCATGCCTACCCTCTGTTTGAATGGGGGATGAATTGGTGTGTTGCAAACTTCTATCATAAATACTTAATTTTCCATGCTGCTGTACTAGAAAAAAATGGTAAAGCTGTAATATTCCCAGCACCTCCTGGCTCAGGTAAAAGCACATTATGTGCTAGTTTAGCACTATCTGGCTGGCGGCTTCTGTCTGACGAAATGGCGGTGCTAGATATAGAAACAGGAAAAGTTTTACCTTTCGTTCGCCCTATATGTTTAAAAAACAATTCTATTTCACTCGTTAAAGATTGGTTTCCCGAAGCTTTCATATCTGATATCGCAACAGATACACAGAAAGGTGATGTAGCACATGTAAGGCCGCCCATCGATTCTGTAAGGCGGTGTACAGAAAGTGCCGACTTATTTGCTGTGGTTTTTCCAAAGTATGCTGCGGGTAGCACGACAGAAGTCTTTTCAATGACACAAACTTCAACATTAAATATGTTGATTGAAAATGCGTTTAATTTTGACTTGTTTGGTCACGAAGGTTTTGAGTTTATTTCTAGTAAACTACCTCACCTGCTTTTATTAGAAGCTACATACAGTAATGTGGATGAGTTGAGGAATATCTTGGAAAGCGAGGTGAATAACTAGTGTCTCGCTGTGTACAAACAATCTTAACGGGTATTTTGACCAGGAATCACTCTGGTTCGCTTTCAACTACAGAATGGCGTGATTTAATACTTGTCACTCGTGCAAATTCTTTGCTTCCGAGAGTCGCTTCAATACTTCTAAGTGACGTTGAAAACGATTTTCATATACCGCCTAAAGCACATGCTCACTTGGTTGCAAGTATCCGGCATGAAACTCTTTTTCACAATCAAGTTATAAATGAAGTGAAACTCGTTAATGCAAAAATTTCTAAAGCATTAAATAATAAGTTGATTGTATTAAAGGGAGCAGGGTACGTTGTCGCCGGCAGCAGCGCTGCAAAAGGAAGAATATTTTCAGATATCGACCTTTTGGTACTCAAAGATGATATTCCGAAAGTTGAAAGAGCACTTCATCTGTTCGGTTTTGTTTCGGATACGGACTCTGAATACGATCAAAAGTATTATCGAGAGTGGGCTCATGAAATTCCTCCTTTGCGTCATTTTCAGAGGGGGACAGTTTTAGATGTTCACCATAATATTGTCCCAGTTGTGAGCGGTCGAGCCCCAAATATTGAGTTCTTTTTTGAATCCACCGTAGAGACCGAGTATGGAGTAGAAGTGCTTCGGCCTGCGGCAATGTTCCTCCACTCCGCTATACATTTGTTTTTCTCTGAAGAATTTACTAACGGGTTTAGAGATTTGTCGGATTTATCACTATTGCTAGATGAAATCATTGACGACATTGATGAAGCGAATTATTTGTTTGAACTTGCGCAAAACACTGGCTTTGAAAACGAAATATTCTTAGCATTTAGATATCTAGAAAGAGTTTTTAATAAGCAAATTCCAGCTCACATTAAGCATGGCTTCAAGCAGCCATTACCAAAGGGCATTAGATTAGCATTGTCTGATTTTATTTTTGGTAAGGTTCTTGCTGCAAATCACCGCTTAGTTGATGTAAAGTTTCGAGGAACAGCAGAGTGGCTGGCATTCGTTCGCGGACATATATTAAAAATGCCATTTAATATATTAGTGAAACATACTGCCTCTAAACTTTGGCGAAGCATTGTTAAATCAGTTACAGGAGATGTTGAAAATCGTCATCATGTCCAAAGAAAAGATGTTAAGGAACAATAAATGAAAATCTTAGTCACCGGAGCAGCTGGTTTCATTGGTGCAGCTGTATCGCAATACCTTATCAATCGTGGTGACCAAGTTGTCGGGATTGACAACATTAACGATTATTACGATGTGAGTTTAAAGCGCGCTCGACTAGACGAGATTAAATCATCAAACGCTGCTGATTTGTTCTCATTCGTTGAAATGGGCGTCGAAGAGCGCGATAAAATGGCAGCGCTTTTTGAAGAACATAAGTTTGATAGAGTAGTGCATTTGGCCGCGCAAGCTGGCGTACGCTATTCCCTCGAAAACCCGAATGCTTATGTCGATTCCAATATCGTCGGTTTTGTGAATATTCTAGAAGGGTGTCGCCATAATAATGTTGGGCACTTGGTGTATGCGTCATCTAGCTCAGTTTACGGCGCGAATGAAACCATGCCGTTTTCAGAGCAGCATAATGTCGATCATCAGGTAAGCTTGTACGCCGCCTCTAAAAAAGCCAACGAGCTAATGGCACACACTTATAGCCATCTGTATCACCTGCCTACAACGGGGCTGCGATTTTTCACCGTGTACGGCCCTTGGGGGCGCCCAGATATGGCGCTGTTCAAGTTCACGAAAGCTATTTTGGAAGGTAAAACGATTCAGGTATACAACTACGGCAATCACCGTCGCGACTTCACCTATATCGATGATATCGTTCAAGGCGTCATTCGCTCACTGGATAATGTAGCTAAACCGAATGAAAACTGGGATGGCAGCAATCCTGACCCAAGCACGAGCAAGGCGCCATATAAGGTGTATAACATTGGTGCACAAACGCCAGTACATTTGTTGAAGTTCATTGAAACGCTGGAGAGCGCTTTAGGGATTGAAGCCAAAAAAGAGCTGCTTCCAATGCAGCCAGGCGATGTGCCAGATACCTATGCTGATGTATCTTCTTTAGTTGCTGATACCGGCTATCAGCCTTCTACTGACGTTGAAACCGGCGTAAAAGCGTTTGTCGATTGGTACCGCAACTTCTACAAAGTGTAAATGAAAGGGCGTCTCGAAGAAATTAAGACACGTCGAATGCACGGCTTCTCATAAATCCCGCACACTTTTTGGGCAGGAATTCCTTGGTAGTGGAATATCCCAGTTCAAAAAGTGTGTTTTTAATTTCCGGCGTTAGCGAAAAGTCTACCGCAGAAACTTCTCCCGTATTGACCACTACCGTATTGTGCCAATACTTTGCATTCACATACTCCCGCGATATCGCCGTCATAAACGTACGAATAAGCATGCCCACATATTGTGGAAGTTGCAGTAAGTTTTTCTTAATGGCTTTTCGCTTTTGCTCCGTGCTTTGAAGTCTAAAGCATACCGACGGCGTGCCGTCTCCTCGCCAGTCTTCAAACAGCGCATCTTCAGACAATATCGCACCGTCCACCAGCAAATACTCTTTAAAGGGTTTGAATGAAAATATTAGCGGGATAGACATGGAGTAGCGCACGGCCTCTGATACCTTCATGTCAGGCGTAGCGTGCTTGTTGAATAGAACCGGGCCGCCGCCGTTTACATCTGTGGCGAGTATGTTTAAATCGAGCGGCATGTCGGCAAATACCGCGCCTTCAAGCTGTTCATCTATCCAGTTTTGAAATACATCACCTGAGGAGAGCCCGCCTTCACGTAATAATCTTACAAGTGAGAATTCAGTAAATTGCTTAAAGTCGGTGACAAGCGCCAGCTCTCGCATTTGTTCAACGCTATAACCTTTAGCATAGAGCGAGGCAATAATGGAACCGCCTGATACGCCTACAAGCGTATCAAAGCCAATTTTCATATCATGCAGGGCTTTTATAATGCCTATGTGAGCGCTTAAACGTGTGCCGCCCCCTGAAAAAATAGGAACGATTTGCATTAAGTCTGAGGTTGCTAGGTTATTGGGTATCGCTGCCGAGGCTACCTGCATATGCATACTCCGTTTTATTAAGGCTAAAGCGTATGCAGTTTAATTTTTCATTGAGCACAACCGCGTCGCCTTTTAATAGAAGCTTAGTTGACAGGCTTTATAACGGCAAAAAAGCGAAGGGCTTTTCGTTCATCTCTTTAGTCTAAGGTGTTGCTGTTTCGCTACATTGTGTGAATAACGCTATTTGGAATGTGTTAATTGTCACAGCGCGAGTTCTAAAAAATTTGATTAATAAAAAAGCCCACTCCTATTTAAATAGCGAGTGAGCTTGATTTGTGTGGTATCAGAAATTTAAGTTTAAAAGGCTAAGCCTAATTACCTGCCAGCTTCGCCTTCATCTCGCGTCGACGGGCGTGCAACAAAGGTTCGGTATAACCGCTAGGCTGCTCTTTACCTTTGAAGATGAGGTCGCTTGCAGCTAAGAAGCCGATTGAGCTATCTAAATCAGGCGTCATAGGAATATATTCAGGGTCACCTGCGTTTTGCTCATCTACCAGTATTGCCATGCGTGCTAAAGATTCTTTTACCTGATCTACACTTACAATGCCGTGCTCTAACCAGTTTGCGATATGCTGCGATGAAATACGTAAGGTCGCGCGATCTTCCATCAAGCCTACATCGTTGATATCAGGAACCTTCGAGCAGCCAACACCTTGGTGAACCCAGCGTACAACGTAGCCCAAAATACCCTGAACGTTGTTGTCGATTTCTCGCTTAATACTGTCACGAGTGAGTATCGAACCATCTTCTAACAAAGGAATGGTGAGAATATCGCTTAACCCATCAAAATCGGCATCAAGAGACTTCTGAACGTCAAACACATTCACGGCGTGATAATGAAGCGCGTGCAGTGTTGCTGCAGTAGGAGAGGGCACCCATGCAGTATTTGCCCCAGCCTTCGGGTGACCAATTTTAGCATCCATCATATTTTGCATTTCATCAGGTATCGGCCACATGCCTTTACCAATTTGCGCTTTACCAGAAAGGCCACAGCGAAGACCTACGGCAACGTTTGCGGTTTCGTAAGCTTTAATCCATGGCATAGCTTTAAGGGCGGCTTTTTCTGCAAACGGCGCGGCAAGCATTGAGGTATGTATTTCATCACCCGTTCTGTCCAAAAAGCCTGTGTTGATGAACACAACCCGCGAGGTTGCTTCAGCGATACACGCTTGTAGATTAACACTCGTACGACGTTCTTCATCCATAATGCCCATTTTAAGGGTGTTGGTGGGAACGTCGATGATAGGCTCGATAGCACCAAATAGCGCATTAGAGAACGCCACTTCTTCAGGCCCATGCATTTTAGGTTTAACAATATAAATACTGCCTTCGCGGCTGTTTTTAAATTTACTATTACCTAAAAGGTCATGCTTTGCGATAAGGGAAGTGATTAAACCATCCATGATCCCTTCTGGTACTTCTTCACCGTCAAAAAGCATGGCGTCGTTGGTCATAAGGTGACCGACGTTTCGAACGAACATTAGGCTTCGGCCTGAAAGAACAAGCTCTCCGTCTTTTAACCGATTCTTTGCAGCGTGTTTAGAGGGCTGATACCTTCTATCGTCATGCATGGCGCGAACAAGTTGCTTACCGCCTTTTGTCATTTCAATACTGAGCGTGCCTTTCATCAAACCTAACCAGTTGCTGTACACCAAGGTTTTGTCTTCAGCATCAACAGCGGCAACGGAATCTTCGCAGTCCATAATGGTAGTCAGAGCGGCTTCAACCAACACGTCTTTTACGTTCGCTGGATCACTCTCGCCAATCGGGTGAGTAGGGTCAATTTGAATTTCAAAGTGCAGACCATTGTGCGCAAAAAGCAGGCTTGATGGGGCACTGATATCGCCTTGATATCCTTGCCATTGTTCAGTATTCGCTAGGGTCGTTTCATCGCCATTGATAAGCGTGATAGCCAGTTTACCCGTATCAATTTTATACTGTGTAACGTCTGCGTGGCTGCCTTTCGCTAGCGGTATCATGTTATCTAGGTAGGTTTTCGCTTTCGCTACTACTTTAGCGCCGCGCACAGGGTTATAACTTTTCCCTGCTTCTGCGCCGCCTTCATCGCTTATAACGTCAGTGCCGTACAATGCATCATACAGGCTTCCCCAGCGAGCGTTTACAGCGTTAAGTGCATAGCGAGCATTATTAATAGGTACTACAAGCTGTGGCCCCGCCATAGTAGCAATTTCTGCATCTACGTTTTGTGTGTCGGCGGTAACGTTCGCAGGCTGCTCAACGAGATACCCAATGTTTTTAAGGAAGTCTGTGTATTCGCTACCACCTACCGGGTTCCCAGCTTTGTGGTAGTCATCAATAGCGCGCTGAAGTTGCTCTCGCTTTTCTAGTAGCGCGCGATTTTGAGGTATGAATTTTTCGAAGAGAGCTTCAGCGCCTTGCCAAAAAGCCTCTTGGTCGACGCCAGTGCCAGGAAGTGCCTGTTCGTTGATAAAGTTATCGAGTTGTTCGGCAACCTGTAGTCGGCCCTTTGTAATATATCCTTGCATAACTACCTCTATACATTTGTCTGATAACCCAGTGTAGTGTGTATAGAGATAGTTTTTTAATTTATGGTTTGTATTTTTGCCATATATTTTATGAATGTTTAGCCCGCGTTCATTTCGCTGGCCACATCGCTTATCAATCGGCGTAACCAAATGTGGCCTGCGTCGTGGTGAAGTAGGGCACTCCACGCCATTTTTAGGGCTATAGGCGGTATATCAAAAGGTGGCTCTTTAATTACCACATCAGGGTCGTGTTTAAATAAACGGGCCGCTTTACTTGGCAAAGTTGCAATAAGTTTTTGCTTTTTCGCAATTTGAAGGGCTGCGTGATAGTGGCGTGTAAACACACGAATAGCACGTTGCTTTCCAATTTTAGTTAACTCGGCATCAACCCACCCCAGTTTTTGTACTTCATTGGGGTCAATACCCACGCCCACACCAAACCCTGTTTTACTTACCCAAATGTGTTGAGCGCTTAAGTAGCCTTCGAGGTTACATTTTTCAACAAGTGGGTGGTCGGCACTCATTACACAACTGAATGTGTCGTACCAAATCACTTTTTGGTGAAATGACAAGGGAAGTTCCTCGAAGCGGTTAATCGCCATATCCACTTTCCCTTGTTCTACATCGTGGAACGTTACGTCGCTGGGAGTAATAAGATCTAGCGTGATGTTTGGGGCCAAGTCAGCAAGTCTTCCCACTAACTCAAGCAGCAGCGTACTTTCTGCATAATCACTGGTCATAATGCGGAAGGTTCTGTCGCTGGTCAGCGGGTCGAAGTCAGTTTCTGGCTGAATAGAGCTTTCTAACCGGCTAAGCACGTCGCGAATAATTGGCTGCAGTTCGAGGGCACGCTTGGTGGGGGTCATTCCGTCGCTAGTGCGAACGAGTAAAGGGTCTTTGAAGAGGTCGCGAAGGCGTTTTAGGCCGTTGCTCATTGCAGGCTGTGTAATACTTAGCTGATTTGCGGCTTTTGTCACACTGCCTTCGCGCAACAGCACATCTAAGTACACTAATAAATTCAGGTCGACCTTCGCTATATTCATTATTCTAATGCTCTTTTGAAACCTAATTAAACAGGTCTATTATAAAGGGTTTCTATTTGAATGTCAGATAAGCGTTTAGTCTTAATATAGGCTTTTATATAGCTATAAGCTATTGAATTTTCGTTGCTATGTCAGCCGTTTATGCGTTTCTTAAAAAGATGCATTTGTTTACTTTTTCAAGTTGATATAAATAGGCTGAATAAAAGGCGCAAAAAAGGGCACCCGAAGGTGCCCTGTAGGAAAGGTTGGGATGCTTTCCGTTTAACTCATTGTTGGTTCGCGTTATACGTCAAACTGATTCATGGTGTTATCTTCACCAGACGCTTTAAGTGCACCTTCACCAGAGAAGTACTCTTTGTGCGTATCACCTAGGTCAGAACCTGCCATCGCTTGGTGTTTAACACACGCAAGGCCTTGGCGAATTTCTTGACGCTGAACACCGCGTACATAAGCAAGCATACCTTCTTCACCGAAGTAGCCTTTCGCAAGGTTGTCAGTAGACAGTGCTGCAGTGTGGTAAGTAGGTAGCGTGATAAGGTGGTGGAAGATACCGGCTTCACGTGCCGCGTCAGCTTGGAAGCTCTTAATCTTCTCATCAGCTTCTGCTGCAAGTTCGCTATCATCGTAATCTGCTGACATAAGCTTCGCACGGTCGTAACCCGACACATCTTTACCTTCTTCTGTCCAAGCATCAAATACTTGCTGACGGAAGTTAAGTGTCCAGTTAAACGATGGAGAGTTGTTGTATACCAGCTTAGCGTTTGGTACTTGCTCGCGAATAGCGTTAACCATTTCAGCAATTTGACCAACGTGAGGCTTTTCAGTCTCAATCCAAAGTAGGTCAGCACCGTGCTTAAGCGAAGTAACACAGTCAAGTACTACGCGGTCAAAACCTGTGTTGTCTTTAAAGCGGAACAAACCGTTTGGCAAACGCTCTGGCTTAACTAGCTTGCCACCTTGTTTAAGAACTAGGTCACCTTCAGTTAGGTCGTCTGCGCCAGCAATGTCGGTAGTCTTAAGGAAGGCGTTGTACTGAGCTGCTAGATCGCCTTCTGACTGAGATACTGGGATCTTCTGGGTAAGACCCGCACCTAGTGAGTCAGTACGTGCAACAATAACGCCGTCGTCAACACCGAGTTCAAGGAATGCATAGCGTACAGCGTTGATTTTTGCTAGGAAGTCTTCGTGTGGCACGGTTACTTTACCGTCTTGGTGACCACATTGCTTCGCATCTGACACTTGGTTTTCGATTTGGATACAGCATGCACCTGCTTCAATCATTTGTTTTGCAAGTAGATAAGTTGCTTCTTCGTTACCAAAACCTGCGTCGATATCCGCAATAATTGGTACTACGTGAGTTTCGTAGTTGTCGATTTCAGCTTGGATAGCCGCTACATCGCCGCCGTTTTTCTTCGCGTCGTCTAGTTTGTGGAAAAGGTCGCCTAATTCACGGGCATCTGCCTGGCGAAGGAAGGTGTAAAGCTCTTCGATAAGGGCAGAAACTGACGTTTTTTCGTGCATTGATTGGTCAGGTAGCGGACCAAATTCAGAGCGAAGCGCCGCTACCATCCAACCAGATAGGTAAAGGTAGCTTTTGCTGGTTGTACCTTGGTGCTTTTTAACTGAAAGCATTTTTTGCTGGCCTACAAAGCCATGCCAGCAGCCTAGTGACTGTGTGTACTGAGACGAATCTGCGTCGTATTCAGCCATGTCTTTACGCATGATGCCTGCAGTATAACGGGCAATGTCTAAGCCAGTTTTGAAACGATTTTGAACTTTCATGCGAGCAGCGAACTCTGGGTTTATACCTTCCCACGTTCCTTTCTGTGCTGCCTTTAAGGTGGCGAAGTTATCAATGTCTTGTTGATATTGCGACATGAGCGTCTCTCCCGACTATAATTAAAATACTTAACGTTGTTTGTGTTTACGCTGTAGGGCGTTCCCGTTGATTCCATTTCATCCTAGTGCGTGGTTTGGAATAATAGAAATATATATTTTGCATTGCGGTCATTTATTTCGTGAATGCTTGGTGGTGTGAGTGGGAAGTAGTGCAAGTCAGTTGTAAGTGCGAGCGTGCCACGCACTGTTGTTTATGTAGTCTGTCTATTAGCTGAAAGAGTAATAGCTTTGCCAAATTGGGCGAGGTAGGGTTAAGTGCAAAAAATCTTGCTGGGTAGCTGAAGGCCTATGTGTATCTAGCTTTTTGATTATAAAGTAAAAAGTGAATTTTATGAGTAGCAGTGTATTGTCGTCGGTTGACCAAAGAACCAAGCTTGTTGGAGAAAACCGGCTTGAACTTTTGATGTTTCAACTTGGAACGCGGCACATATTTGCAATGAACGTCTTTAAAATTAAAGAGGTTATCAATGTGCCTAAGCTCAATATCATGCCTGGATCTCACCAGAACCTTAAAGGCGTGATGAACTATCGCGGCAGCTCAATACCTATTATTGATTTACGTCAGGCTATAAAAATTCGAGGGGGAGCCACCGAAGACACCGCTAAGAATGTGATCATTACTGAATATAATAGAAGCGTTCAGGGGTTTATAATTGGCAACGTTAAAAACATTGTGAACACGTCCTGGGGAACAATTCAGCCTCCTCCCTCCGGCATAGGGAAAGCAAACTATTTAACCGCCATAACTCAGGTGAATGTTGAGGGTAAACAAGAGCTGGTGGAGATCATCGATGTAGAGAAAGTGCTCGCTGAAATCATAGATTACGACACTTCTATCTCTGAAGAAGTCCTTGATAAGGACATCGTCAATCACTTTTTAGGGAAAAAGGTACTTATTGTCGACGACTCAAGTACGGCGAGAAAACAAATTAGAGACACATTAGAACAGCTTGGCGTCACCATCATTGAACGCAAAAATGGTGCAGAAGCTCTATCACTGTTGAAAAAGTGGGCTGATGAAGGGATAAACCCAACAGACGAAATACTTTTAATGTTCACTGACGCCGAGATGCCTGAAATGGACGGGTATCGATTGACCTCTGAAGTGCGTAATGACCCAAGAATGGCCGATTTGTTTATAGCCCTAAATACCTCCCTAAGCGGAAGCTTCAACGATGCAATGGTTGAAAAAGTCGGTTGTAATAGATTTATATCGAAATTTCAGCCAGATATGCTTGTTGACGTGGCTCAGCAACGCATGCGCGAGTACCTATCTTCATCTACGAAATAAATATTATAACGTCCACGTCATAGTACACGTTACCAAGGGGGCCGGCTGGTCGCCCTGTCCCGTGTTTATTTTATCCAAAAGCTTTGAGCATAGCGCTTGCCTGATCTACACTAATACGCCTTATCGCTAAACAAACATCACAAAATTATTCGCGATAGTGTCGTTTTTTGCATCTAGACTTCATCAACACATCTAGATGCCTTTACTTACTCAGGGAAGTTTAAATGATTAAACAATTTGTTCGCACATCCATTCTAAGCTGTGCGTCTATCGCCGTTCTAGCGGGTTGTGGTATCACTGAATCCGCACACCAGCCAGCCAATCACAATCGCGCCCAGCTACAGGGCGTGCCAAAGAATATCATTATGGTTGTGGCAGATGGTATGGGCCCGGCCTACACAACGGCATATCGAAACTATGTTGACGACCCAACTACACCAAACATAGAGCCCGTAGTGTTTGATGACATTTTAGTCGGAAATGCATCCACGTATCCGGCTCAAGTGTCTGGTTATGTTACCGATTCGGCTGCAGCAGCAACAGCACTGGCTTCGGGTGTGAAATCATATAATGGCGCTATAGGCGTAGATGTAAACAAACAACCTGTTAATTCGGTTATGTACTATGCGAAAAGCAAGAGCATGCGAACGGGTCTTGCAGTAACGTCTCAAATTGTTCATGCCACGCCGGCTTCGTATATTGCTCATAATGAAAGCCGCAAAAACTATAATGAGATTGCTGACGACTTTTTTGATGTGCGCGTAAACGGTGAGTTTGTCGCAGATGTAATGTTAGGTGGTGGTACGTCTTATTTTGAGAGAGAAGATCGCGATATTTTGGCTCAGTTTATCGACGCAGGCTATGAATATGCTGATTCATATAATCGCCTAGCTTCTGTGCCTGCCGGTAGTAATGTTTTGGGCTTATTTGCCCCAGTGGCGTTGCCCGCTGTTCTCGACGATAAGCGTAAGAACCGTCTTAAGTATCTAACAAAAAATGCCATTAAACATTTAGAAAATGATAACGGCTTCTTCCTATTAGTTGAAGCAAGCCAAGTAGACTGGGCAGGACACGCTAACGATATTGCTTCTGCTATGGCTGAAATGCATGATCTTGCTATTACCATGGAGTATTTGCGTGACTATGTAGAAGCGAACCCAGACACCTTGGTGGTATTGACGGCTGATCATAGTACCGGCGGTTTGACCATTGGCGCGAATGGCGACTATCGCTGGAGCCCGGAGCACCTTAAATCGCTTTCTGCATCGGTAATGACAATTGCACTTGAAATGGCAAACGAAGAAAACCCTGGCGAATTCGTCGCCGCTAAATTAGGCCTGTCACTAACCGAACAAGAGTTAGCTACGTTAAATAGCATATCGAACCAGGACGACAAAACGCGCTTTAGTGCTGTTAAAACGTTTCTTGACACCAAGACAAACACAGGCTGGACCACAGGCGGTCACACAGGCGTAGATGTTGAAGTGTTTGCCTTTGGCGCGGGTTATCAGTCGT
>Ga0208315_1000212_pt1 | contig 55272 bp, 74 predicted proteins | sample MalvireepMed_215_FD_184239 | JGI IMG/M metagenome (GOLD analysis project Ga0208315, IMG submission 184239) | Marine viral communities from the Global Malaspina Expedition - Malaspina viral metaG DeepMed_215 (SPAdes) (version 2) | ecosystem: Environmental > Aquatic > Marine > Oceanic | place...
GTGCTGTCCACTGGTGGACCCTGAATATAGACCGTTGCCGCGTCTGTCATGGTTAGGGTCGAGTTATCGCCGGTCCACGTGGGGATGCCAAAGAATGTGTCTGCTCCTACAGCAATCGTCTCAGAAGCATTATCAAAAACTGTTGCCTGCGCTGGTTTATGTAATTGCGACCCAACTGCTGTGATCGCAGTACGCTTCAGGAGGTTGTTGAAGGTGTGGGCTGCACCGTCCACGTTGGCACCGCCAAACGATAGAGCATCTTGCCCAGCATCTAGAAGAATTAGATTAGCATTATTTGCACCCTCAAAGCGGGCATCAAGATCAGCACCAGTATCATTAAAGGTAAAAGTACCACCATCAATCTCTGTATTACCTGTCGCAGTCAAAGTAGTAACAGTTATGGCACCAGATACTCCTGCTGTTGTTGCTGTTACCCAATTTACTGCTCCATCAGCTACATAAGCACGTTTTCCTCCAGCATCTAATGCATTAGAATCTACTGCATTAGCAGAACCACTGTCAATTGTGTCATCTGTATTAGGCCAAATTTGAATAGTCTGAGCAGAATCAGAATTAATAATTATAATTTCTGAACCAGCAACTGCTGTTGGAAGTTTAACCCCATCACCATTTGTACCTGAAACAGTAATAATATTTATATCTTTAGTTAATGCTGTAGCTCCTGCTTGTGTCTGTGTACTTCCAGCATTAATACTAGTTGCTACTGATTTATTAACATATCCTGTAACAGTCACATCCCCAGTATTTGTAAATGCACCCGTATACCCCATAATGGCCCCATCAATATCTAGTGCGCCATCAATCTCTACACTTTGACCAGAAGTTGGAGTAATTGTTAAACTAGCAGCAGAAGTGCCTTGAATGGAAGCACCATCTAATGTAATACCATCTACTGCTAAAGAACCAGTAATTGTTGCAGTACCAGTATATCCTAAAACAGCACCATCAATATCTAATGCACCATCAATAACTACACTTTGACCAGAAGCAGGATCAATATCAAAATCAGATGCCCCAGTTGAAATAATTGTATTAGCATTAATAGTAATATCATCAATTGTAACGGTAGTAAGTGTTCCAACAGATGTTAGACTAGACGCCACAACAGCACTACCTAATGTAGTAGCATTTAATACAGATGCAGAATTAATATAGTATGCATCACCAGAAACAAGATCTAATCCTGAAGTATTAAAGGTAGCTTGTAATGTACCAGAACCTTTAAATTCAAAAGTATCATCTTCTGAATCAAATATTATACCTGAAGCACCAGCACCATTAGTAATGATAACAAGATTAGTACCATTAAAGAAAATACCAGCATCATCTCCTGCGCCAAAGGTCAGTGACCCGGCAGCAGCTTCTGCTGAACCATCAACATCAATTCTAAAAATACCACCAGTAGTAATATTTGAAGTGCCATTATCAATAGCACCAAACCCTGATGTAATAGAACCACTATTTAAAGCTCCTACAACAACCAGTGCTGGACCATCACCCGCAGTTGATCCATCGTGTTTATGCCCAGTAGATATATTAAACGCTGCTAAAATTCTATCAAATTCATCATTTGAATCAGCCGCATCAATAGTATCACCATCAACATATGTACTTTGTCTTGCATTATAAAGTGCCATTAATTATCCTTCTACTTTCTTCCGCCCTCTACATATTCTATTTGAAAACCTAATATTGTAAAAGATGCATTTGTGCTAGTATCTATTATTTTAATAGCTACACTGAATCCCGAACCAATAACCCATACTCTATCTAGTGCAGTAGGATCAAGAGTGTACACAGCTTCACCGTATACACCTCCACCATATACTGAAATATAAGAAGGGGACGACATTGTGTATGCAGCAGGTTGTGGTACAGTACTTTTACCAAAATCATATTCTATTTCAAGAGATGGAGTTGTTGTACCTTCATATTTAATATTAAATGTAATTCTTTTTATTCTTTTACGTAATCCTGAATCTTGCATAGTAATATCAGGGGAGCGGAAAATAGAGGCAATATTAGAACCAGCAAACGCACTAGTTGATTCTTGTTTATATATAATACCATCATCCCATCCCGCGTGTAATACATTTTCTACACCAGATAGATATCCACTAAAAGCGGCAGATGGTTTAATGCCTAAAGTATCAGAATATTCCCAATAAAATCCACCTTCACCCTGTTTAATTACACCAATAATTCCTCTATTTTGTCCCTCAATATCTGCTGGAATAGTGTACCACATACGATATTGACTTTTATTCCTGACTAACGCAGAACTAAAACTGAATGTAGTTTCATTCAATCCTTTAATTCTGTCTTGAATTTGTTTGGATAAAGTAGAAATATCAACATCATCAATTTTTGCTGTACCAGAAACTGTTCGTAAACCATCAGGTGCAAGAAAGACTAAATCTCCACCAATTTCTTGTACAGTATGCCCTGATACACAACCAATATCATCAGCTACATCTATAAGGGCGATATCGGAAGTACTTTGACCAACAAATTTGTAAATAGATTTTTCACAGAAAACATATAATTGATCACGAAATGATTTTAATTTAACACCTGTATCAGGAATAGTAAATTCAGCAGCACCACTTGCAGGTGTAAAATCATTTGCATTAAACGGGGCAGACATAGTAACTTTATTACCCTGTAAATAAAATATATGATCTTTATGTTCAACTGCATCTATAGGATTAGTGGGGGCTGTGCCCGCTCCACTACCAACAGCACCATTCATAAGTGTATATGTTGAACCATCCCATGTAGCAGCGGCATTAGTGCCTGCTGTACCAGATGCCATAATAAGTACTTCTGTACCTGTCCAGTTATAAATATCAAAATTATATCTACCAGCACTAGTACGGGCTGTTGTTATCGAAGTCCAACCACTTCCTGTACTATGTTCCACATTAGCACCACGAGCAGCAATAACACTAGCACCTAATATTACAATACCTAATACCTGTCCCGAACCAGTTAAGGCATTATCATCAAAGGCAGCATATCCTGACATACGCCTATAGCCACCTTTAACATCTGATTCATAATTTTGTAGAACAGTAGCTGCACCAACAGGCATATCTTTACTACCAATATTTAATAGTAAACCACCTTCGCAAGCTACTTCTAAAGGTACAACTTGACTAGTATTTGGCATTAACTAAAATACAGAACTTATAGGAGATTGTGTATGAGTATTCATAACATCTGAACGATTAATAAGTTCTATTCTCATTCTATTTACACCATCCATAGCTTTACTTTGTGAACGGTCATGGAACACAGGATCAGATAAATGCTCAAACGTATACATTTTAGCCCATTCAACAACCACCCATGCCCATTGATCAGGAATTATCATAGTAGACCCATGTACAGTTAATTCAGCAGGAATACTCCAATATTCATATGTAACACCCCAATTACCTTGATCAGGTAATGGTGTTATACCATACTCATCATTTTGAGTTCTATATACATTTTTAGGATATCCCATATGTGTTTTACTGGGTATTGTATCTGTTTTTTGTTCTTTTCTACGCCATTCATCATATGATATATAAGTAAGTAGACTACCATCACGATCTTCTCTAATACGTACAAAATCAATATCTACGGCAGTAGTAGAAGTATTTGTAAAACTAATATATGTAGCAGTACCAGTAGCAGTAAAATTAAACTCTTTTAACTCACCTTCACCATCATCCACAAGATCATGCTCGGTTGAGGAAATTTCTGTGCCACCAGACGTAGTACCTACTCTAACAGTAACTGCATTAGAAAGATGCCTAAACAACACACGATATTCTCTATTAATCACTGTGCTGATAGACTGGGTAATGCCACCAATATCAGTTCCATCACCAGTTAAACGTGCACGACCATTTCCTGTAGAAGTATACGCAGCAGCACCAGAGCCAGCATTTATAGTAGTCCAACTATTAATATTACTTGTAAATTCACCATTAGTAACTTCATTAATAGGTTGTATAAAAAAAGAATCCCAATCAACAGTTCGATTGGTTTGTAAAGCAATCGCAGCTGTTGCTGGAATTAATGTATCAGTTTGTACGGTTCTATTAAAAGGCCATTCTAATTCTGTACCAACAATATCCTTAATAGCATGGTTTACATCATTCTGTACAGTTAATTGTATTCCAACTGCGTTAGGAAAAGTAGTTGACGTAAGGACAGGCTCGTTAATATCTTTTAATACATTATTTACCAAAGTTAAAAAAGTAGTTGCCATTTAATTTCCTCATTCAACCAAATTGACTTATTAGTTGCGCTTTAAGCATTATACGTCTGAGTAAAACCCCCAAATGGTTACAAAAGCAGCAGTAGCAGCAGTTACTAAATCAACACCAATTGACTGATTAGTACCTAAAATAATAGCACCACTCATATCCCAATGATTAGGAGTATTAGCTAAGACTTTAGTATGAAAAACAATATTACCTTGAGTGTTAGCAGTTTCATCTCCTTTAGCTGTAGCAAGAGGTACACCACCAACTGCATTATTTAGATTTACACCTGTAATTGCAGTACCAGTAGGAGTAAAAGTAGCTCCATTTGTTAGGTGAACAATAACTTCACTAGCCGTATCAGAAGCAAATTCAATTTCTTTAATATGTAACTTTTTAGTTGTATGATCATTCTTAATAAGAATAATAGTGTCAGCAGCATCTGGATCATAAGTTACATTAGACCATGCAAATGCGTATCCTCCATATTCCGAAAAATGCTCCACAGAGGCAACAGTTACAGCAATAGTTTCTCCACGACCTTCCTTATTAACATTCATGACGTAACCGCCACTTGCACTTTCTAGTTTCATTATATTAATCCTTTTGTATCATCACTTCTGAATTCTTCATCTGTTATAGACATTAAATTTAATAACATTAATTTTAACAATTCATTATTTATATCAAGTCTATCTATAATATCATAATCATAAGAAGCTTCTCTGTCTATTGTACCCTTACGAATAATTGTAGGATCACGAACTATACTAGATTGAGGTTTACCAGTACGATAAATAGGCATTATTTAATTTTCTCTTCTGCACCATATATAGTAAATGTTAATGCATTCCCTAAGCCTGATCTAATAGCTACATTTCCACTATTAAAACCATTAATCCAAAATTCTTCAGTTATTGTAACGGTTTCACCAGCATCAATTGGTATGTTCCAAAATAAAGCAGTAGTCTCATTATAAGTAGTACCATCTTCATCATGAAAAATTCTAAATGTTGTTGCGTTAACAGAAGTATTACAAATTACAAATTTACGAACTTCTGTTCTATAATGACTGGCTGGTGCATAAATACTAACAGCAGTAGAATTTGCCGGTCTAGTTTGACCTAATTGACGGGCTGGAAGTCTATTAGCTAATATAGTCATAGTTAGAGTGGGGGAGTAGTTAAACTACTCCCCCATTCCATTATTACGCAGAAGTCCAAGTTGAGTTATCTACAGTATTGCCAACAGGTTTGACATCATAACAAAGAGCCCAAACGCGTAACTTAGCATTTGTAGGATCATCAACTGAAATTAACAGATCAACAGTATCTGCGGAAGAACCAAAATAATGTCCTAAAGCAGATGTAGTAGCAACGGGAGTACTTACTCCTGTTGCAGCAATAGTAGTAGATGCAACCCAACGATTAGGGTCTACTCCATCACCAAGCTCAACCTGAGCAGAAGTATTAGTTGATTCAGCAGTAAGAACTTCATATCCTGCTGATGCAACCCAAGTATATGCTGGAAACTTTAAAACCTCAACAGTATCTGTAGTTCCAATTGTTACAGCTCCAGCAATTACACTAAAGTCTACAACTTTCTCAAGAATATATCCTTGTCTAGAGAGAGCCGGTTGACCAGCAGTAGGGGCAGCTTCAGAAATAGTCGCCATAATTTATTCTCCTTTCCTTTTATTAATCAATTACGTAGTAACCAACACCCAAAGTTTCGGTACGTAAAGTCTTACGACCATAAAGGTGTAGTCCACGAGTTTTATCCCCAAAGAAATCTTCTGAACGCATACTCTCAGTTTTAGCAATCTGAGAAGCCGTTGAAGTAGAGGACATATGACCAAAGAGAGCTAAATTAGTAGCACTAGTAGCCGCTGGTACGTTATTGGACATATAGCATCGGAAACCACGAACTAGACCAGAAGTAACTCGTCCATTACGTAGCTTGCTATCTACATCATGAGACAAATCACGATCTAGAAGTTTAGAATTTTCGTCTGCCATAATTTCCCAAAAGTCAGGCTTAGCAACAAACCAGCGATTATCTTCTGGCGCATTCTGATCATTAAGTTGTCGTGCCGCTCTTGCCATAAAGCGGAGTGGTGAAACTTCACCCGCACCATAACCAAGGTCCATAGCTGCTGAGGAGGAAGTAATATCGCCAGTAGAAGTGGCGCTATCTGATCCAACAGTATTAGCAGATGGAGCCTGCCCTTTCATGTATGAAAGAACCTGTGTGTCAAAGTCGTCGCGTAAAGCGTAGGCTGCTGAACCAATAGCTAATTCAACCCAATTGTGGTGGGCTACTTTAGCTTCAATATCATCAACTGCGAATTGAAAATACTTAGCCTGATCAACAGTAAGTGTTAATTCATCGTCAGCTAAATCTTGTGTCTGTAGATTTAGTCCACGAGTATAGTCTGCAACAGTAATAGTTGGCTCTTTAATAATACGAACGGTATCGCCAAAGCTAGCAATTTCACCAAAGTAGTCAGTATTTGTAATGTCTGAAACAACAGCAACCTTGCGTAAGAATTTCTGTACGTCCTTAGACCAAACTTCTGCTACAAAGTTACCAGAGGGTAAATTCGTATAGCCCTGAGTTGAGGCAACAGTCATGGTATATCTCCTTATTTAGATTATTATTTATTTAAAATACGTCCCTCGGCCTGAGCCTTTTTAATTTCAAGTTCTAGTTCTTCATACTCACGCATCGTCATTTTCTGAATTTGGGATCGTGTAAAGGTTCTTTCTTCATCCTTCATTGTAGTAGGACTACCTGTTTTAACAAGTGTTGAAGCTGCCTTTTTATTTATATTTTTCTTGGTAACACTAGAACCTGTGTCTGATAAGTAGAAGTCAATAACTTCAGCAACTAAAAGACCATTATCTTCATTGTCATAAACTGACTCTTGAGTTTTCTTTGATTTTTTACTGAGCCAAGTATGAAATTCATCTGAACCTGTAAGTTCTTCCCAATTTGGATGAATTTTAATTAATACTTTCTCAGCTTTAGCTCTTCTAGTTTCTTTTTCTCTTTCAGTAATTGTTTTCTTTAATCTTGCTACTTCTTGATCGCGTTTTGCGGTTTCCTTACGGATTAATGACACAACAACTTTATAAGCATCAGGATTTTCTTCTATGAAGGCATTAGTTTCATCATCAGTTAACAGAGGGGTTCCATCGGAAGTTGCCTCTAACTTTTCTTTTAATGCATAAATATCATTTTGATATTTTTCTTCAGCTTCCTTTAACTGTTTAGCAGAATATCTACGTAGATCAGCATATCTTTTAACATAAGATTTTTCTGTTTCATCTAGTTCTTTATCTGCTTGTACGTTTTTTACTTCTTCATCAAGTAATTGATCATCCGTTTTTTCTACTTTAGTAGCTTTAATAAAAGTGCCACGAGAATCAATAACATCTCCTTCTGAATCTGATACAGATTGTGCTTCACTTTTATAAATTTCTCTTTTAACTTCTTCAGACATTTTATTTTCTCCTTGTGGGGCCAATAGTAGGGTAGCCACTAGAATATTCTCAGAGAGGGGCTAATCTAAATGGATTAGGTAGCCTCCCAAACTATTGTATTAAATTTTAGATTTTAGTTTAATCTCTCTCTTTTTTTCAGTCCAATTTCTCTATTTTTTTCTGGAAGCGGAACTGCTGATATTAAATCAGAAAAGAACTTTTCTCCAAAATGTTTAACTACATTAACGGGAATAACAAATTCCCCTTCTGAAAGCATACGTTGTAAATCGTCAGCAACATCTGGTTCTGTTGGTCTAGGTAATTCTTTGTCTAAACGTTCAACTAAACCACCATCAGCTTCCCAAGTATAAGGATCATCCGGATCATCAATTGCAAGCTGCTCTATCTCGTCGGGTTCCGGCAGCGGTTCGCCTTCTTCGCCATTTAATCCTAAGCCTTCATCGCCAGGATCGTCGTCGTCGTCTTCCTCTACATCGTCAGCGGTGGTGGCGGCTTTAGCTGCTGCGGCTTCAGCTGCGGCGGCTTCGGCCTCGTTAATTAGAACTTGGGATACAGGGGGTCCGCCAGGACTAGGCCCGCCGTTGTCATCACCACCATTCTCGTCGTAGTCCGGGTCGCCCTGGGGTGTAGGGGCAGAGGGGAGAGCAGCACGACGCTCGGCCTCGGCCGCCGCTGCGGCCTCGTTAATTAGAACTTGGGATACAGGGGGTCCGCCCGCGTCCAGAATCTCGCGCACTTCCGCCTCTTCATTCCCATGTCCCCTTCTGGCGGCGTCCCATAAATCCTTCGCCCAAGGACTCCTTACGGCATTAACAATATTAAACGCCATCACCCAGGGGGAAAGCTTAGGGATTTCATGTACCAATAATTTACCCGCGCCTTGAATAGCGGCCCACCCCAAGGCAGATTGCACAGCGGGCGACATGCCCTCGCCAGGGGGCCTTTCTGCTATTTCCTTGTATAGGTCTATTACATTTTTAGGTATATCTGTAATTTTTTTGGCAACATGGGGGAGAAGTTGGTGCATTTTAGTCCAATTTCTCTCTTTTTTTCAGTCCAATCTCTTTATTTTTTTCTGAAGGCGGAACTATTGATATTAAATCATTAAAGAACTTTTCTCCAAAATGTTCAACTACATGAACAGGAATAACAAATTCCCCTTCCGAAAGGAAGCGTGTTAAATCATCAGCAACCTCTGGGTCTGGTGGTACAGGTAATTCTTTGTCTAAACGTTTAATTAAACCACCATCAGCTTCGCCCCATTCCCAGGTGACCCCTTCTTCTTCGATCATGCGTTCCGTCTCTTTGGCTTCGGCCTGGGCGGCCTGGGCGGCCTCAGCCTCCGCGGGCGTCGGCGGTTCTTCGGGGGGGTCATAGGGTTCTTCGTAGGGGTCCTCCTCTTGCTGCCGCTGGCGTTCGGCGGCTTGCCCTTTAATGATCTCGGCCTCTCTTTTAGGATCATACGCTGCTCCTCCTTTTCCAGTAGCGGGAATTATGTTGCGCTCCACGCCTGTTTCAGGATCAGTGTATTTTACAGTGTATGGAAGACCACCCGGCCCGACGCGTTCGGGCACGGGCGCGGCGGTGGCGGGTTGGGGGCCTAGGCCTAAGAAACCTCGCACCCTGCCTAGCACCCCGCCTAGCATCCCGCCGCCCTCCTGCTGGCGTTGTCTCCGGTCAGCGAGGTATTGATTGTACGCCGGGGAGCCGCGAGGTGCATATTCTATGGGTGCATTACGTAATTGCCCTGCAATCATTATTTCATTTGGTCTGAGACCGGAGACAATATTTTGATACCCCTCTAGCAGTTTCTTGGCATGCGAAATAGAATAGGGATGGGCTAGGTCAGTTGATATATTCCATCCACTCGTTTCTCGTCTTTTCAAATATTTTTCGAGCCCCTCTATCCGGATTGCTGCTATCTCTTGGGCTCTTTCATTCCGTTCCTTGGTGGTACCGCCGCTGCGGTATTCGCGGGACTGGTCCTTGGAAAGCATCCTGTTAGGATGTACGTCCTTCCAATCCTGCTCTTCTTCAGCCTGCTGGCGCGCGGACTCATCTTCCTCCTCTTTTTCCCGTTCTCTCCTACGCCGTTCCTGGTCCAGTCTATACCATTCATCATAATCCATTCCTGTAGCAGGAGTAGGATCAGTAGGATCAGTAGGATCAGGAGGATCAATAGGCCTTGGCTCAACACCTATAGGTTGTCTAGTTAATGGAGGTCTATTTCTAGGGGCCGGAGCATTATACAACATACCAGTGTTTTGGTCCCTAAAGGCATATAAATCTTCAATACCACCTGCTCGCAATCTAGCAGTAGCTTCTTGATCTATTTGATCTTCACCATCCCCGGCTGCCACGGCTTCTGTAGCTCCTGCGGCTTCTGCCTCGGCTATCTGGGCTGCCTTAGCAGACGTCAACGTCGGCGCGGTCCACGGCTGCGAAGGCGGCATGCCGGGTTGTGGAGTCCAATCGCTCGGCAATTCTCCACGTTCCCATCCTGGCCCTGGAGTGTATCCTCCTGTGCCCACGCGGAACGTCTCACCAGTTGTGGGGTTGTGGAAGTCCTGAAGCGCTATTGTGACGTTGCTACCGGACGGGGGAGCAGTAAACCCTGGAGGCATAAAAGGCTTGACGGGCCGATCTCTGTCCCTGCGTCCAAACTTATCAAAAAATTCTGGTAACTCGTATTGTGGCGGCTCCACTGGCACTGGCCTGCCACGTCTATCTCTATCTCTACCCCTATCTCTATCCCTACCTCTGTCCCTGTCGAGGCGAGGTCCGCCTGGGATATTCTGCTGCCATCCAGCAGGTGGGATATATGATCCGTCTGGCGCTGTCCAAGTCTCTCCAGTTGTGGGGTTGAACCATGGTATGGTCATCTGAGTCCAACGCAGGTCGGGGTTGGTGTTACGAGTAAATCCTGGTGGCATTGAACGAACAGGCTGTTGTTGATTATTTACAAGGTATGCTTTGGGGTCATGATACGTTATAGGCAAAAGGTTATCCCCCATGAATGAAAGAACTTATTTTCTTGCGCTATTGGATTGCCATATGTATTGGAATTATCTACCATTACCTATTATTTTCCTGTTTTTGAGAAATAAATTCATTTTTGACTATTTCTTTTAATGAACGTAACTTATTAATAAGTTGTTCTGAGCCTTGGGACTGATATAATTTTTGTAAAGATTCAGAAGTATCCTGCATACCTCGATTAATTTTTTCTTGATCATTTAAATATTCTAACAAACTACCCCAATCAGAAGAGTTTACTAAAATATTAAGACGATTAAGGATTTCTTTGCGTATTGCCATATGTATTTCCTGAGAAGCTTTCTTCTTCCGGCATCTGAACATTAGCTGGTCCTATTGTACCATCTCCTGTTCCTGTAGAACCTCCGGGTGGAGGAGCACCTTGACCTGGAGGACTACCTAATCCTGGTGGGCCACCTTGACCGAGAGGACCACCTAATCCTGGTGGGCCACTTAATCCTAGTGGGCCACCTTGACCGGGAGGACCACCTTCTAACTTACCAGCCTGCTCAATAAGAGAAGCTATAACTTTCGCTTGATCTAAATCATTAATAGCTTCTTCTGGATCAATATCTAACGAATAAGCTAATTCTTTAAGAATGAAACCAGGCTTAATCCAAGGAGCTAATAGAGGATTAGAAATATGCTGTAAGAAAGCAGTTAATCGTTGACTTCTAACTTCTTTTTGCATAAGAGCTTCTGTACCTAAAGCCTTAACTTTTAAATCTCCTTGAATACGAACATCAGGATTAAACTGCATATTCCAATAGTAAAGTGCTTCACCAATAGGTTTTAATAAATAATCATCAATATTTTTAACAACAGTTTTAATATTAAGTGCTGCTGCACCCATAAGCATTGACATACCAGCCGCAGTACGTGTAGTAGCTTGAACCCTAGTTTGTCCATGACTATAAGAAGGAATACCTGTTTCTTCATCAGCAATCTGTCGCCAACGATCAAACATCATAAGATTTTCATTAGTTGTAGATGGAAATTTAATTCCAAAAACAGCTTGACCAGCCATACCAGATTGTCGTCTAAATATCTTACCAGGATAAATATCCATAGGTTGTCCAGGAACTAATGCAGATTCATCAATATCAAACACTAGGTTACCAGAAAGTGCTAAGTTATCAATAGCCATTCTTGCATGACCATTCATAAGAATAGTGCTATCTGCCATATTCTCAGGAACACCAACACCAAAGAATTCATGAGGATCACGTTCATAAGGGAAAACATGATATGGAATTTTTTGAGGTTCAAACGGATTAACAACCATTCGTAGAAGTTGATTATTACAAACCCAAATATTAACTTGAAGTTCGTCTAGCTCAGTTAAATCATCAGTATTCTCCATACCGGCTTCAATAGCCATTTCCTTATCAAGTGGTCCCCAATACTCAATAACTTCCCATCTATTTTGTTCTTGTTGAGAATCACTATTGTCGTAGGATAGCTGATCTTCATAGTGCTGTTTAGTATAGTTTGCTCCTTGAAAAATAGCATCATTAAGAGCAGCAATATTAAAATAAGGTAAATAACGAAGTTTACGTACTTTAGACTTAGTAAGACGATGGCGCTGGATCATGTAGTCCAGATCATCCATATTTATACTTGCTGCTTCAGGAAAAGCATCCCATACTGATACGTGTTCAATAGCAGGAATAATTTTTACTTTAGGTTTATAATCTGTAACTTTTTCTCCATTATCATCTATAGATATTGTCCATGTGGGAGTAATTTCTTCTTTTGTAAATGGACCTTTAATAATTCCTGTACCATATAAAGCTGCTTCAAATATAGCTTTACGTAATTCTCTTGAAGCTTTTGATTCTGTTAATTGATCTTTAATAGTTTTTTCCATTTCCAAGGCAGCTTCCTTGGCAGGAGAAACTTGTGGCTCGTCAGTAGGAGCAGGTCCAGGTACAAATTTTTCAATACCTTTTTTAAATTTGTCTCTAAGACCACCAAGAAAATGTACAGGTGAAACTGTTTCATTTTCTCTTGTACCATCACCAGGAAAACCAAATTCAATATTGGGTTCTGTTTCAGGTGCAGGTTCATCGGAAGAAACATGTGCAAATTCAGCAACACCATCTGGTCGTTCAGTTGCAGAAATACCTAGAGGAAACTTATTTCCACCAAATATAACTTCATTAAGTTGTCCATAAGCAGCTAAGGTTTTAGTTTTAGGAATTTTTACGAAAACTCTAGACTTTTCATCAGTTCTCATATTACGAGCAATATTAACAATGCCTCTGTAATCTTCATAGGCTGTTAACATTCTTTTTTCTGTAGGAAAACGAGCAGTTTTAGCTCGTTCATAACGAGATAATACTAATTGTACTACAGCAGGGACATTAATATCTGACTTATCTTGCTCTATACGTGCCTTTTTAATGTCCTCTGGTTCTATTCCCTCAAGAGGACCAGCATATAGTGTTTCAATTGCCATAAAGAATTAATATACTAACCCACTATGCATTTTCTTAGGAGGATAAGATCTATCTAACGAAAAATCAGCGTGCTTACGCTTAAATTCTGCATCAGACTGTGCTGGCTTACCACCAGAAGATTTAACAGTTAGAACTTCTCTTGAACCACCATCACCTAATGCTCTGGTAGTAGACATTCTATAATCATATCCTGGTTTCATATTAGGATTAAATGAACCCATTTTACGACCATCATTAAATTTAAAATTCATATTATTTTCCTTTTGCTATTAATTGTTTAACTAATCTATCTAAAATTTTAGGCATTTTTAATATCCAAAATTGGAATCAACATACTTTGGCTGTTCTGCTTGATAAATAAATCTTTTTTCATCAGGATATAAAGAAACACTTGGACGACTACTTAATCCGTATCTTAGTGAATCATATAAGTGATCTTCAATAAAATTAGTATCTACATCTTCAGGCTTATTAGGGTCTAATGGTAAAATAGGTAATGTACGGATTAAATTTCTACAATTAGAAAATATAATTACACCAGGTTTTTCAGTATAAGTATCATGTTTTAATCGTCTATGAACTTCTGATTTTCCTCTTATTCGACTTCCCGGCCCTTTATCAGCCTTGTTCCATCGAACGCCTTCTTTAATCATTGTCTCTGCAATACTTGGACCTCTTTGTCCTCTTTGAGCCCAACTTTCGTTATCTAATGGGCCGGTTAGAATGCCGGGATCATCCCACTCCATATCAATAATTCTACCTGCTAATGCTTCCCCATCAAGTCCCTTTTCATAGAGTTCACGGTAGATATATACAGTACCTTCAGAAGAAACAGCATACCAAAGTACAGCACTAGGAGCGACATATCCATAATCACAAGATCGAAAACGTTTCCAATTAGCAGGAATATCAAAAGGCTCAATAACATGGATATTTTTATCAAACTCTGGGAAAGCTGTATCTTCAGTTACATCCCAATCTCCCTCTAATAGTCGTCTACGTTGTACTTCAGGTAAGGATGAAAGCATTGCCAGATATTCTGGCGAACGCATTAAGTAAGGATTATCAGATAATTTCGCAGGAATAAATCTTCTTTTAAAAATAGGTTTCCCACGTAATTTCTCATCAACATATTCACTAATGGGAAAAGTAAGAATTTGATCTGTATCAATATCTCTTGCCCAAAATGCAGTATTATACGAGGCAGGAGAAATAAACATCTTTTTAACCCATGCACCACCAACTCCACCAGGATTTGTAGTAGCTCTCATGTACGTTTCAATACTAGTATCAGTTGTACGTAATCGAGAACGAAGATAATTCCATACAAATGGAGTAGCATAATGGGTTAGTTCATCAATTCCAATCCAAGTAAAAGCCTGTCCTTGATATCTATGAACATCGGAGTCATTTTCTACGAAGCTCATTAAGATGATGGCGCCTGATGGAAATATCCATCTAGATTTTTGTTGATTCCATTTAGCGCCAGGATATGCTTTCCTGTATAGTTCTTGAGATTTGTCTATAAGTTCCTGAAGTTCAGGCATACTCTTACGGACTAATAGTGCTTTATGATTAGAGTTATAAACGTATCTAAGTGGATCAGCTAACATCGCAAAGCTTTTTCCGCCACCTGCTGCACCACCATATAAAACTTCTTTTTCAGATGATGCTAGAAACTCTTCTTGTGCGCCTGGATTTGCTTTAAAGGCAATATCAACTTCTTCTTCATCAATAATCATTTTGGCTACAGGTGTTGAAGCATTAATCTCTTCTCCTGTAACTACATATCCAGTTTTACTTTCACCAGATATTTTCTTTGAAAAAGAATCAGCAACTTCTTTCTTTTTCTTAGCTGCCTCTTGTTTCTTTTTAGCTATATCTGCTAATTTATTAGCATTCTCAGCATTATCTTTAGCTCTTTTAGCTGCTCTATTTGCTGCTATCTTAGCTCTTTCCCTAGAACTATATTGATACTTACGTTTCTTTCTAGTTTCTAAGGGAGCTTCTGGTAAATTTTCTGTCATAGAAATTGTGTGGGAGTTTTATCTCCCACACTTATTTAACTTGTAATATTTTCTTCAGCCCAAGTAATACTAACTCCAAGTGAAACAGTTGTAGTAGCAACCTGATTCATTAGAGAAAGTACTCCACCGGGAGGTACAATAATACTCCCATCAACCCTATCTTCAGACACACCTTGGGGTTGAGTAATAGCAGTACTCGCTCCAGCGGCATTTAAAATAGTAATAGGAGAAGGTCGTAGAATTACTATTGATGAAACAAGACCAGTAAGTGCAGTACTCATAGCAAAAACTTTAGCAATTGAACCAGAAGCAGCTAAAGTAGAACAATTAATAGGAGTACTACCAGTTGAAATAGATGTTTCAGTTAATCCTTTATACCATATAAAACCTCCCGGAGCTACAGCAGAATCTGCTAATGTAGTAGCTACAACTGTAGCATTAAGTACAACTAAATTTTTTCCGGTACCAACATCATTCCAAAGACCAACTACAGGTTTAGAAGTAGCAGTCAGCCCCGTAGCAACTGCATTAGCTGCTACAAGGGCTGTGTTGCTGATACCGAATGTATACACATTTCCATTAACATTAGCATCATAATATGGTGCGAATGATTGACTTGTTCTAGAAATAGCGTTTTGCATTCCAGTACTCATATTATATTTCCTTATTTAAAGTGGGAATAAATAGACCCCAAAGGAAACAAATACTACTCCAAGTACTACTCCTACCCAAAAAACTTTATTATTTAACAATTCCATCATTTAATTATCCTTTATAATTATAATTATACTATTATTGTGTTGCAGGTCGATTGCCAGCAAAGTAAATGTAGTCTACTGATAGATCAGTATTAGTTTGTGCGTCAACTGCTGAATCCATTCCAATAAACGGAATAAGCAAAGCTGTAGTAGCAACTGCTGTGGCAACCGTATTTGTAAGAACACCATTAACATAAAAACGAGCATCGCCATCTTCATCAACTTCAATGCGTAAAGTATAGTATTTATCTGCTGTCGTAGTAACGCCGGTTGACGTTTCGGCAGCAGATGCACCAATTGTACCTGCATTTTCAGATGAAACCTGCCATACAGTATTGGCAGTAGCATCAAAATCAAATAAGAACAGTGCAACATTGCTTACGGTTAAGCCACCATCTGCAACTGTACCACTATTGGCAAGATGGAGCAGATTTTCTGCACTTTCCGCAAGTTTATCAGATAAACCAACATTAATAGTACAGCCAGTAACATGACTAGTAGAAACTCGGGCTTCCATAACAGTAGTACCAAGACTTACCAAAGAACCCTTAGAAAGAAGAATTAAGCTAAGGACACTAGCATCGTTGGTAGAATTACCATCACCAGATCCTAGAGTAATAATACCTTCTGGTACACCAGCAGTTGTTGCTGCAAGAGTAGCATCACCATCACTACCAGCAAAAGCAATCCAAGTATCAGGTACAACACCAGTTAATGCAATAGCTGCCGAGGTGAAATCATCAAAGATTTCAAAATGTGATTCTCTAGTAGGTAAATTCTTAGTATGATCAACATACCACTGAGTAGCACTAGTTGCAGCAAAGGATGCAGTCTGTCGTGGAGCAAGGTAAAATGCTGTATCCTCCGAAAGCTCATTAATATTATCATTACCGCCGCTCACAGGGTAAACCAAAAGAGCGTAATTTAAATTATCATTTACAATAGTATATGGACCACGATTAGTATCCGCAGCAGGGAGTGCAACTCCAGCAGCGCCTGTGGCACCTGTAACAACATTATGAATAGCTGTAATTGCAGTAGCATCACTAGCGGAAGTACCAGCAGCAGCTACAACTTTTACAGCGTCACGATCTAAGCCCGCAGAATCGACTCTTAACACATACGCTTCATGCGGGTCAACAGAAATACTCGCCATATTAAATCTCCTTATTGTTCATTTCTAAAAGCAGGACTTAGATGAATAAGACGTTCCATTCTATTAAATTGTTCATCCATATAATTCTTTAAATTATCTAAATCCCTATTTGTTACATAATCTTGAGCTACCTCAACCATTATGCTTGCTGTTGCTCGCTCTAAATGTAGAAGCCAGCCGCCTGTACCACCCACAATTAATAATAATCCACCTACCACAAGATTTTTAATTAAAGAAGATAAATTACCATAAAACATTAATAAGACCTTTTTATTATTTTTTGTATGCCTCGTGGGGTAAGTTTACGGCTCGTATGAGCTTCAACGTATTTGGTCAATGTTCGTAAACTTTGAGACTCTTTCATTAGTCTAACTTCATCTACTATTTTTTTCTCTTCTGGATTTTCAATAAGTAAATGTTCATTATTTGGATGCAATTGAAACCCAAAAGGGATAGTAGAAGAAGTTCTACTCCTTGTCTTCGTTGTCATTTTTATCTTTACTAGGTAAAAGAACTACACCAGAACCGCTATCAATACTAATATTCAAACGATCCTTTTTAACTACACCAACACGATCTAAAATATCCTTAGCTGTATCTAAATTAATTTTTTCATTAGGATTTTTCCCTTCACTTGAAAGAGATTTAATAAGAGTATTTACAGCTTGGGCACCGTGTAAAACTAATTTATGTTCAATTAAATCTAAAAAGTATTCTTTATATTTTCGTATAAGTTCATACCCATACTTATGAGCATATCCTACTTCAAGGGCAGCTTCAGTTATAGAGTTACCATCTAAAACTAAATTAAAAAAGTCTTTTTGTGTTTCATTCTCAGGTATTTTAAAAGTCATTACTTTTTCATTTTAGCCTTTTTAGTTCTTTTAAAACTACGATTTTTGTATTTACTTTGTGCTTTAATATTTGAAGAATTATTATTCTTCGGATTATTATTATTATGAGCTACATCTTTATCATCATCTTTTTTAACAACACCAGATTTCATTAATTTAGCTCTAGCAGAATTCCTGCTACTTCTACGTTTAATTTGATCTTTTTTGCCTTGGTAGTTATCATACTCTTTACGATAATTACGTCCAGTAGATTTATTACGCATCCGTTTACCGGATACAGGATGTTTAGTTGCCATATTAACTAGGAGGCGCTTGGCTAAACAAACGAGTTACTCATCTTGCGCCCATAACTGGAGCGCAAGATCATCAATTGTAGCCGCAAGCGCAACTTCGTATTGCGAGAGGATGCTGAATATCCGAGCGTTGTTATCGGTGAACGCGGGGCTGAAACTGATTTCCTCTATAGCCCGGACCAAAACATTCACTGTTCTAGCGTGCCACTTGCTGAACTCATCCAGGAACTCCTGTGAAACTCCGGCGGCGATAACGTCTTTAGAGTACGAAACCACAGTTTCGTTAAGGTTCCGGGTCAGAACGGAATGCAACTGTTGAGCGTTCATCTCCTCAAACCTGTTTTGCTCAACGAGTCTACTGAGAGCGCGGTAAAAGGCTCGGAACTTTATATCGAGAAGAGTTCGTGCCTCCTCGGAGATTTGAAGTCCTGGTATGACAATGCGGACCCAACTGTCCTCGTGAACAAAGAATCCGTGATCTCGCAGCATTGAGGCATCAATACGACCGTCCCTATATGCCTGCTCAACACGTCTTTCTTCCATGTATCCTTGAGTCGCAATAACGGCTAGGGGACTCAGGCCAGTTACAAACGCAACAACTATGGGAATGGTAGCCTTCGAAATTTTCATCAGTTTAATCCTATATAATTCTTATGATTGTGTCCGTAGCAAACGCTGGAACTCATCCATTATCGTAGTCGTCGCGTAAAGCGTAGGCTGCCTTATAGAATTTCCGGTAGCTCTTTTTCTCTAACTAAATTGCCCAACGTACTATTATATCGCACCCAGCTAGAGCCGGGGGCGAAGTCATCTTGTCCCACCATATTAAGTAGTGCATCTCTTAAATCTTCCATCCTACTTTTAATACCAGTAGATGTCTCAGGATCTAAATATTCGTCATGACGTAAGAATTCTACTGCGGCTTCTTCCCATTTACCTTGGTTAATTAACCTAGTAGTATTTGTTCCTATGGCACCTCTATATCTAGATTGTAATAATTGTACTTGTAAAGCAACAGGTAAGAAATCAAAAGCAGGAATTTCACCTTGTAGTACTTTTTCTTTTTTACCAATGTCATAATCTCTTAAAAGATCTCGATGTTCATCAGATAGTCCGAAGTTAACTTTCTTAATATTATTTATACATGCATTATCTTCACCACACTCTGAAACATCTGTTTTCATTTGTGTAACCGCGTCTTTTAGATCACTTCTAACTTTCAGAGGAACACCTCGTTCTTCAAGAATGTCATATGTTTCATCTGTAACAAGATGACCAATACCTACAGTAATGAACCCTTTAGTATCTGGATATACACTATTGTGAACCCCTTCTAACCTATTAATTAGAGGTCCTATTTGTTTTTCATATTTCTGATGGCGTTCCGGTGCGCTGGCTTCCTTCGCGTCTACCCAGGCACGGTAGGGCGGCGGGACAAGTGCATACTCATCATCGTCCTGGAACTGCGGCGGTTCGGTAGGTGCGTCGGCTGCCTGACCGGCAACGACCTCGGCCATGGCGTCTTCCAGCGTCGTCGGGTCAGGCACTAGGCTAACCACCAGGGGAGGTGCTCCGCCATTGCCATTGAGGGTGCGCTGCTGGGTACCCACTCCTTCTACTTCATTTGATTCAACTAGACCACCCACAGCGTAGTTCTTACGTTTAATTAAACCGCCACCCGAAAAGGATGATGGCGGTTGTGTCTGGAGCTGTGGCTGGAGCTGTGGTCGGCGGCGACCGCCTCGGCGAACGCGAGGTGCGGCCTGAGCAATGGCTTGTGGCTCCAGCTCCAGCTCCAACTGCGGCGATTGTGCCGGTGTGGCCTTCTTATCAGTTGTAAACACGTTACCCTCCCACTTAAATGTTTCCAAACCAGCCGAACTTGCAGCCTCAAATGCTTTCTCAAACTCAGATAGCTGCGTGGTGGGAGATGTCGCCTTAATTTTAGGAACCTTGAGGTTGGTGAGCATGGCTACCCCAGGCGTTGCCGCCATCCTTTCTCCTTCATTTTGTGTAACTGGACCACCATGAGCCATATTTCGTTGCCTAGCTGGTGCAGTAGTGGAAGCGCGATCAGCACTTGATCTAGTTGAATACAATTCACCCTGCCACCTAAATGTTTCTAAACCAGACTCCTTCGCTACCTCTAATGCTTGCGAAAAAGTCAAATGATCAAAATCAGATTCTACAAGATTTGTAGGAGGAGGCTGGTCTGCTAAAATTGGTTCCCTTACAGGAGCAGCCGGTGCAACCCTTTGTCTCTCAGGATCAACTAATGGGGGTTGTGGTCTAAATGGAGGTGCCGTAGGAGGCGCCATAGGAGGTGCTACAGGAGGCGCCATAGCAGGCGCCATAGGAGGTGCCGCAGGAGGTTGAATCCTAGCTATATCAGCCTGTGAAGTTTTATCAATAGGAGTAAATGGTGTTATTCTTCCAGGGCCCCTGGATACTCCAGGAGCATAAGGACTTCTTCGTAGAACATCTCTATTTAATCTAGTATTTTCAGCTATAAGATTGCTACTAGCTGGTAAACTAGTCTCAAGTACTTCCAATTCACCTGATAAAGTATCCAAATTAACATTAGAACCTTTATTTAATGCCACTACTTTCTCCATTACCGATAAAATCTTATCAAAATTATCAGGAGTAGCATTATTTATAGCTCTTTTTAGAACATTAATGGTACCATCTATAACTAATTTGTTTACAACTACAGACTTACCTCCAGATACAGATTTACCAGCAGAAAAACCCTTCAGAAAGGAATTATCTGAGGGTTCATTCTGTTCTTTATTAAGTTTTTGTGGGTTTAATCTCTCTATACGTTCAGCCATTTAGTCCTAACGTAATAAGTATGAGGTTGTTAGATACCTATTCGTAAGCTCAATAATATAATATGTGTGTAGCAATTTGAAATTAGTATCTATATATAGTATACACTCTTTTAAAAGGTTTGTCAAGTAAAATCTTTTCTTTTTCGATCACTTTTTTGTGATGAAGGTGAAATAGGTATAATTATAGCTATAAATAATATAATAGGTAGTAAAACAACACCTACTGCAATAAGATTAGTCACTATTTACAACTGCCTTAGATAATTCTATGGCAAATTCGGTTACTGTAGTGGTTAATCCGGTGGAGCAGTAGCCTCAGCAACTTTAGCAGCTTCAGCAACTTCATCAGCCAAATCCTTCACTACTGAAGTCGGATATAATTCTGCTACTAATTTATTAGCAGTTTGAGTGAGTAATGCAGAACTATATCCTATACCCATGATAAGAACCCTTGTAAAGTAATCTGCAACCACCTCTGCACTCTTACGAGAATCTGTAATAAATGTAAAATCTTTATTAATTAGTGTCTGGATAGCAAATTTATTATCTTTTGTAGTTACAATTTCAAAAATCTTCATTACTTTACCTTTTCAAAATATATTGTTACCATATTTTCTGGATAATAAATACTCTTAGTAATTCCAATACTAAATAATTCCCAAGAATCATCATCTTCCAATATTTTAAATGTAGATTTTATAACTCGTACAAATTCATGGTATGAAACTTCTGCTTCATATATATGTCGTTCCACATCAGCAGCCCTACTATTACCTACCATATAAGAAAAATAACTGACTAATACAAATATTATTGCAACTAATCCTATTTTCATTTTAGGCCAAATTGTATCATAAAACCAAGGACTAATATATAACCAAAATAATTGAATCATATATACATACTTCATTATCATCAGCCTATATACCTTTCTATGTAGTGAAGTGGAGGATTTGAACCCCTCTAACAGAGTTATTATCTGTCGTGCTGCTATTACACTAACTCCACAACAAACCTTACTATAACTAGTATACACCTTAATTTAGAGTTTGTCAAGTAAAATCGTACATGATCACAATATTGTGATAATGATTATTTAGTACTTGACAAAACCTTCAAAAAGGTGTATAATAAGTATACAAGGTTTGCCAAAGGAAAACATATACCCCCGCTATACTCCCATTTGGTTCTAGTATACACCTAATGGGCTTGATATCTGGTATACTGCTGGGTATCTGCTGGGTATTCGTTGGCTCCCGAGGGTATCTGGTATACACTCTATTTTTCCTAAATTTTGTATGGGTCAATACTATATATATACCTAGACCCCCATGGTCCCTGCCCCACCCCCTCAATATCCCACTGATACTGGTATACAAATATATAGATTTACATGCATATATGGGAAATTTATACTATTTACACATAGAAACATAGAGATATATCAGCAACATACTACAACATTACAGACACACAGCTGCTATGTTACATTAGCACCACACTGCAACAACAATATTAAATAATACGTGTGTGCTGGTCGTGTCCAATACCTTGCGGTATGGTTCTTGCATGTCCCGTACTTTATAATATGGTTCTTGTATTGTTCACATACCTTGTGGTATGGACTCATTGCTTTTGCCTATGACTACCATTACCTTCACGTTTACGTGATACCACTTGACTTCCAACATTCGAACCGCTATCTTCCTTGAACTAAGTTCACTCTTACCTAGAGGATACGCCAATGATTATCTTCGACTATGCCAACAAGAAAGAACTGTCTGAGGCTCATGGATCTCCGCTCCGCTATATAGAGACTTCTATATATGGGCCTGAGTACAAGGATAACGGTACACTTATTGGCATCACAAGAGGCGTATTGAGAAATTACCCCGGTCGTGGTGCACGTTCGCGCTTTGCTAAAGTCGTCATGACAGATGGTCTGATTTCTGCCGTAAAGTAGTTTGACCCACCACTTCCTACAACGAGGATACACCAATGCATAACACAGCTGAGATTGATAGGATGCTCGCAGATCCCAGTGCTTCGTATTGGCTCAAGAATGCCATGCGTTCAGCTCTGGCCCACGACGCACTAGATATTTCTCACGATGCTACGGTGCTAGCCACACTCTTGCGCCGCCGTGTTGATAGCATCCTGGTGAAGATGGATATTTATAAGTAAACTTATCACTACTTGTAGATTCTGTTTCTAAGAAATCCTCTCCCCAATGACCATGTAGTGGGATAATGACTGTAATCCAAGCCTACTTGCTGGTTGTGGCGCTAGTATTGTTTTTGCCCAGCCTATTTTGCTATCTCTAACAATGATCCGCTGTTGTAAAGTGATTTGACGAACCATACTTCTTATGCTACAATTATAACAGTTGGAAAGGGATTGGCCTTTTCCTGTAACAAGGAACTTGAAGCGATGACTGAGACAAATAATACCAGCAACGTCCCCTTGGGGACTAAGCCTATTGCCCTGGATTCTACCTCTACCGCCAAGGCTACTGGCAATGCTTGGTTGGCGTCTGAGACTGCCTTGCAGGCTGTCAAAGATACGGAAGCAGTCTTGCGCCGTATTGCCAAGGCTTATATGCCAACTGCTCGCAAGGCAGAGGGCGGGTTCCAAATACTAACTCCCCCGGTCGTGTCATATGTTCGCGCCCTGCAAGAGGCGCAGGGACCGGGGTTTGTTATGCCAACCCGCCCGGAGCTTCGGGACCATGTGTACAATCTGGCTGGCTACTTCCCAGCAATGCCGAAGGAACTTACCCCTGTGGAACGGGCTAATTTTGTTGCAACCAAGAGGGTAAGTACGTTTGAAAATCATGTGACCGCTGCCGTTCAGTGGGCTATCATGCACGTTGCAGGAAAGACTCCACTGTCCTACATCGGTGGGAACATGACTGAACCAACCCCCATCGAATCCATTGATGTGGATCAGGTTTCTGGTGCTGGTCTTTGCACTCAGCACCATAACATCCAGCCTACTGAAAAACTAGAAGGCCAAACCGTACCGAATGAAAATACTACCATGGCACGGGTTGCCTTTGGCAAGACGGGAGCTGTATGGGCTGCGCATGGCTACACGTCAAAGCAGTCTTCTGATTCACAGTCGGGAGCAGGAGCGGAGAACACTTTCGAATCCGCTGTTGCTTTTGTTGAAAAGGAGATCGACGGGGCTAGCAAGGATCAACTCGAGTCTCTGGAGACTCTTGTGTCCCACATGCCCGACTCGGTATTTGTCAACGTGCTCAAAGAAGACCTTGAGCGGTTTGCCGGTATCGTGGTTGCGGTGTCTGCAACGGTGACATCTGCACAGGCAAAGAACCCGCTAATCGCTGTTGCCCTCTCAGCGGCCATCTCCGAATTGGAGCAGGCGGCGGACGCTGGAACGTCTACCGCCAAGATTGCCGCTTAGTCCTACCACCTATCCCTGCCGCCCAATTGGCGGTGGGGATTTCTTTATCCGGGGTGATGTTCATGATTTTATTTACAATAGTTAGTTTATATGTCATCATGGTAATCTTTGTTACATACAAACTATTGAAGTAAAACCTGCATAAATATCACTGCTATATTTTTGGAACTATCAGAATTTGGTGATATAATTACTCAGCAAGGAGATAGAAAAATGAAGAAGATAGGTTATTGGAACGTAGTCTTTGTCCTGATTGCATTCATAGGTCTCGGCATCATGGTTGCCCTGCTTGTGTACTAATGAGTATGCTATAATTTAGTAAGGAGGAGTAATGTACACTGTTAGAATAAAAGAGAATGCTGGTGAGCAGTCCTTTACCTTTTATACCAAAACTGGTAGGGTAAAGTTGGACGCTAGCCAGTTTTCTACTAAGCGTTGGAATTATATGAAAGAAGAACTAGTGAAGTGGCACATGAAGGGTTTTGCTGGCCCATTTGCTGATTTAGTATCGGGATGAATTGGAGATAAAATGTTACGAGCATATATGTCTAATGATACCGTAGATTCTTGGAAAGTTGGTGAAACTATGGTAATTCCAACATATAAAGGTGCTATAGATTCTATATTAATTGACGGTAATGAATTAGAATATGTTAGAACACATTTTTCTAATTTACCGTCAGTAGATAATCATGTAATAAAATATTATGGAGAAGTAGCTAGGTTTATTGTTGGAAACATTCTTAGTCCATATGATACTACTGTACTAGAATACCAATCAAATGTACCTGCAGAAGATAATATTGCAGCTTAGAAAGGAAATTAGCAATTAGGACCGTTAGTTCAGTGGCAGAACAAAGGCCTTTTAAGCCTCGTGTCGTAGGTTCGATCCCTACACGGTCCACCACTTGACCTGTAGATATACCTTTGATAAAGAAAGGACACATAATGAACTGGCAGAAACTACTGGCCGTATTTGTAGTTACCGCAGTATTAGTATCTGTTATCTTTTACCAACTATGTCTGAGCGCATTTCACGTGGTGCCGCTCCATTGACTGTATGACAGGCATCTATGATGTATATTGGATCAAAAACATAACTGATAGGAGAACTAGCTATGTCATATGAAGGATCAAAACAATATATTTCAGAGAAGGGTAATTACTATATTAGGGAATGTAATAATTCAATTCCAATAAATAATGGTTTATGTAACGATGGTTCACATATTATGTGGTGGCGAAGTGTTAATCATGCTAATGGAGAAATTTTTGATGATCCTAGTACTATGTTTGCTGAAACTGTAGAAGTAAGCAGAGAGGACCATCTTCACAGAGATCATCATGGTAATCCTTATTACATACAAACTATTAGGTTAAAACCTGCTGATGAATCTTTATGGGTCAAAGTGGATAGGAATAAAGATTTTGGGATATTGTAGTGATGTTGAAGATTTTATTTATAACAATTAGTTTATATGTATTACTGGTTCTTTACTTGTGGACGATGTTACAAGTGTTCCAGTAGATGTTAGATTTGTAATGCATACTTTTATGTAAAGCGCGTTGGCTCAGGTGGGCGGCTGTGCCTTATAAGCACGGGAATTGCGATAGATGATCGTGGACGGAAGGGCTCGATACCCTTAACGCGCACCATTTAAGAAGGAAGATATAATGAAGAAAATTATATTAATTGGTATATTTTTACTATTTAATAGTGCAGCTTTTGCTGCTCAAGGGGATGAGATAATTGGTGTAGCTGCTGAAGGGGATGAGATAATTGGTGTAGCTGCTGAAGGGGATGAAATCATTACCCGCCACGTAATTGGGGATGTAGTTAATGTACCTGTAACTTGTTATGATGAGAAATTAATTGTTACTGTTATAGAAAACATTAGACTAGTAGCATGGTGGGTTGGTAGACCACCTGATGCTCCATCATACACAAAGGTTGATGGATATATACAACGAAATAATACCGTTGATTTTTTGTATGAAATCTTGGATGAATGCGTATTTTTTAATGCAAGATTTAATACTGTTTTGGTTAGATATATATCTGGACCACACAGAATTGGTGTGACTACTTTTATTCACATATGGGAGGTTAATTCTGTTAATGTTAGACCTATGTATGCGGCTGTTGTAGAATGAGATATTATCTAAAAAGTATTGGGGTATCTTTTCTTTTCACTTTTGCTACTCATAGACTTAGAATAGTATTTAATCCATTCTATTGGGAGTGGTGTATGTATAAAGACAAGGTATTAGGTGGTGGGCGAATTATTATAGGCCCACTCATTATTGATTATATGTAATAATTAGCCCCCTTGGCGGAATTGGTATACGCGGCAGACTTAAAATCTGTAACCTTATGGTATGTAGGTTCAAGTCCTACAGGGGGCACCATTTAAATTTTAATAAAGGATATTGATGATGGTTATAATGAAAATAGGATTAGCCACAATAGTATTTGTACTGGTCACTTATTTTTCTTATGTGGTAGGTACCAGTCATGAATTTGTAGAAGTTATACACGAAGATCGTACTTGACAAAAGTGTTATATACCTGTATAATAGATATAACAGTTTAACGCAAGGTTAACATTATACTCCAACTTTAACAAATGGATAGGAAAACTAATTATGACTAACAAGAACCAAATGGAATATAGCGATGGTGTAAATCAGCTAATGGGTGGTAAATTTGTAGCAGAAGAAAGTGTTGATTATCCTTTGACTGCGACTACTAAGGAAGTCCCTAAGCGTGGTCGTGGTAGACCAGCTAAATACCCTTGGGCTACTATAGATATTGGTGAATCTTTTGATGCCCCTACCATATCTACCGTAGGTATGAAGTCTGCTAGTAAACGTCTTAATCGTACATTTGCAATTGACCAACTTACCGATGATGTAGTTAAAATTACTCGTATAGAATGAGGTGATTATAATGTCCAAAAGAACTAAGGAAGATAATAAAATAGAGTATCATCATCATTGGTGGAATGTTAAAAAACCTAAGAAGATGAAAAGTGCTTTGAAGTTAAGTGGTAAATGGTGGATGCAATCATTCCATAGTCATAAATTACGTACTTAACTTATAATATAGTTATGCTGCAATATGGGTAGTAAAGAAAGGTACAAGAAATGAAAGCTATTGTATGTGGTGGTAGAGACTTTGCTGAAATAACTAATAAAAATAAATCTAATAGGCAGAACAAATTTGAAATGGAATTTGTACGCAAAGTATTAGATTATTTAGTATTTAGTCTAAAGTTGAATCATATAGCAAATGGTGGAGCAAAAGGTTCTGATTTATGTGCTCATTCTTGGGCTCTTTCTAACACTATTACATCAGATAAATTTAAAGCTAAGTGGGATACACAAGGTAAGACTGCTGGTACTGTTAGAAACCAGTTGATGTTAAATACATTTAACCCAAACTTTATTGTAGCTTTCCCTGGAAGTGCTGGTACATATGATTTGATTAAGAAAGCAAAGGTACTAGGAATTCCAACATTAATAATATCAGAACCAATCAATTTAGATTTCCTGTCTATTTCTCGGGCAGTATGGACCAATCATGCAAAATGGTATTTTGAAACCATGCCACTATATATAAAAGACCCACAACTAGAGTGGACAGGATTTACTACACTCCCATTAATAGAAAAAGACTACTGGAGAGCACAGGCTGTATGGGAGTTCACCACTCTTTTGCATATTAAGATGCAAAAGAGATAACTCTATGAAAGGAAAATAATTATGGGTGACAAGTCTGTTATGTTTAATTATCGAGAAGACACGTATGTTTTGCGTACTCGTGTTTCTGGTTCTTATCGTTTAACTCGCTTTGATGATTTTGAATGTCCTGGCGTCTATGTTGGTGATTTCCACTCTCCCAGTGAGGCAGTTAATAGTCTTATGGAGAATTGGGGAACCCCTGATGTGGAGGCCCTTAATGTTGCTTTAAATTATAATGGTGTTTTAAATTATTAATTAAAAATAGTGTTAGTATCGTATAATGAATGGCATCATATAAAAATATTATAAATTGTTAAAGGATTGTACGACTGAACATTATAACTACACAAAAATCCTCCAGCATGAACAGGTTATACTTCAAAAGATAGGAAAAATTTGTTACCTGCACGCTGGAGGATTTTAATTCCATGATAAGGAAAGCAATATGAAGAAAAATACACAAGGAGACAGTCTAATGGTACCCGGTCAGGAGCGCCTTAACACGGCTATCGTAGAACTGCTGTCTCCGCTCACCGGCACGCCGCGGCACCGAACCCATTACAACACGCCCATCGCCACCCTGTCGCGCCTAGAGGCCGACCTATCCGAGGTTGCCCCGGGCAAGACCGGGGTTGTTGTCGTGCTAGGGCGGCGGCATGAGGTACTGGGGCTCGCCGGGCCAACCGAGGCGGCTGCCGTGTACCAGCGGGCCGGAGACGAGGAGAGCGCTAAGCGGCACAGCGTACAGGGCGCATCTTTCAGTGTCACCGGCCGTACTCCAACCATCATCGCGCACTGTGCGTCGCCGCTCGATAGTCAGGGGCGGGCGCTGCACTGGCAGGGGTATCAGTTCCCGTGAGTGTTGGACCAACCTATCCATCGTGACTGTATGTAGGAGGAGAAAAAAATTAATATAAAACGCTTTATTGAATCTCTTCCATTACAACTTAATGTAACAGAAAGATTTAATTGCCCTATATGTAATCATTATAATACTTTTTCTGTAACAAAAAAAGTAGATGGTGTATACTGGTTTTGTTTTCATAACTCATGTAAAACTAAAGGGAGAATGTCTGCTACAATCGGAAAAAAAGAACTAAGTAATTACTTCACTAATGAAGAAGCAAAAACAGAAGAATTTAAAATACCTGATGAATGGACTGATTCCACTAGAGTTATAAACATTTTAAATAAATATAATATTTTAGATGTATTTCAAGATAAACGTATACAAGTTTGTTGGGATAATAAACGTCAACGATATGTATTTATGATTTGGCATGGTGGAAAATGTTTTGGGGGAATAGGTAGATCATTTGTTAATAAACCGAAGTGGCTTTTTTATAAAGCGTATGAGAAACAAAATAAATTTCCTCTTATTGTACCTAAGCACGGAACTTATTATGCTCCGTATCACCCTTCTAAAGCTAAAAAAATTGGAGTGGTTGTGGAAGATGCCATATCGGCAGCGGCTGTATCTAATTATTATGACGGGATTGCTATTTTGGGTACTCACATACCTAGTAACTATATATCTGTATTACATAAGTATGATGCTATTTATATAGCACTTGATAAAGATGCTACTAACAAAGCTTTAGAGTACCAAAAGTATTTGAATATATTTATACCAACAAAAATTATTATGTTAGAACAAGACTTGAAGGATATGACTAAAGATGAAATCGAAAAAAAACTCAATTTGGGATAATTTTAATCCTACTAGTGAGGATGGAATGATGAATAATGTCTACACAAGAAAATATATTAGCATTAGTTCATAAGCATGAAAATATTAGAACACTAATTTATGAGCTAATAGAAACAGATAAAAATAACAATATTTTACCAATATTAAAACATGAAATAGATATGTTTGATAATATGTTTAATAAATATATAAAACATACAAGTACATATAGAAAGAATAAAATACTACATGCCATTAAATCTACTTTGTCTAGATGTAGAAAATGGTTCTAAGTATATACATTATACTGATCGAACTAATAAAAATAAAAAATACTTAGACCTATCTCCATTTAACCACAATAATCAATTAGTCAGTGTTGGATTCTCTAAATTTATAGAGAATACATGGTCTGATGTAGAATATTTTTGTATAAACCATTCTACACAACCACATACTGAAAATGCTAAACAATATATACAAGATGCTCTTGATTGGGCAGATGTAGTTATTGGGCATTATGTAAAGCACGACTTTAAATGGTTGTATGAATGTGGGTTTAAATATGATAAACATATTTGGGACACTGGTGTAGCCGAATATGTTTTACAACGAGGCATTAAAAAGCCTTTAGACCTATTTTCTTTAGCAGTAGAACATAAACTACCCCTAAAGAAATATGACTTAATCCAACCATATTTAAATTCAGAAATTTCTTTTTATGATATTCCTTGGGAATTAATAGAAGAATATGGTATAGGAGATATTATCACTACTTGTGCCTTATATGAGGTTCAGCAAATAAGATTGGAAAGTAGCTCACACCTATTACCAACAATATATATGTCCAATATCTTTCTAAATGTTCTTGTAGAAATGGAACGAAATGGTATTTATATTAATAAATCTGCTTTAGATGAAGTTGAAAAAGAGTATGAAAATAGGTTGATTGAATTAAATCAGTCTTTACGTGAACGTGCTATTAAGGTAATGGGTAATATACATATTAATCTGAACAGTAATGATTTCTGTAGTAAACTTTTTTATTCTAGAGAAATAATAGATAAAAATATATGGAAAGAAGTATTCAATATAGGTACAGATTCTAGAGGTAAACCAAATAGACCTCCCTTAATGCATCCTTCTGTTTTTAATAAGACCATAAGAAAACATTCAACTCTTGTTAAAATACAGAAAGCTACTACGTGCCAAGCATGTGATGGCACAGGATATATTGATAAATATAAAAAGGATGGTACTTCATACAAAAAGAATCCTGTATGTAAATTATGTAATGGTACAGGAATATTATATGAAGCTACTAATCAAATAGCAGGACTACGAATAACTCCTACTAGCCCATATGATACTTCTAGTAATGGATTTAAGGCAGATAAAACTACATTAATTAAACTAAAAGACTTATCTAAACATGAATTTGTTAGAACTTTTATTGATGATTTTATAGAATTTAATGCTATTAAAACATATTTATCTACTTTTATAGATGGAATTAACAGATATAAGCAAGGAACAATCCTTCGGACCCATTTTAATCAAACTATAGCTGCTACAGGTAGGCTTAGTTCTTCTGCTCCTAATCTACAGAACATGCCAAGAGGGAACACTTTCCCTGTAAAGAAAGCCTTTGCATCTAGGTTTGAAGGTGGTACAATAATAGAAGCTGACTACTCTGGATTAGAGTTTAGGATGGCAGGAGCCCTCTCAGGCTGTTCTAGCGTTAGAAGGTACATTGACGAGGGAATAGACCCCCACGCTTTTACTAGGGACTTTATAAATTCTTTTGACCCTACTCTACCACAGATAGACCGGCAGGATGCCAAACAGGATACCTTTAAACCCCTCTATGGTGGTACTTCCGGCTCTCCAAGACAGAGGGCGTATTATAAAAGGTTCCTAGAGGAACATTATGGGGTTAAGGCATGGCATGAGGAATTAAAAAAGGAAGCCATCAAAACTAAGTTGATAAGGCTTCCTACAGGTAGAGAGTATAAGTTTAAATATGCTAAACGTATGCCTAATGGGTATGTTAACCAGACTACACAGATTGTTAATTACCCTGTACAAGGATTTGCTACTGCTGATGTTGTGCCGTGTGGGGTAATTGGGGTGTGGAGACTATGGAAACAGCATAATCTTAAGTCCTTGTTAATTCTAACAGTACACGATAGCTTGTATGTGGATTGTTATCCTGGTGAGAAGGACATTGTAGTTGAACTATTGAAAAAAGGATTGTTATCTATTAACGAGATATTTCAAGAATTATATGGGATACCAATGGAGTACCCATTGGCAATTGAAATAAAAGAAGGCTACAATGCTTTTAATATGAAAGAAATAAAATTTAAATATGATGAGACTTAGTACAGAATTTATGGGTAAAGAAATATTTTCAGTAAATTGTAAATGTGGTGCTATTGGGTACTTTATGTCTAATACTATGAGATTAATATGTGGGTGTGGTATGAAATATATAGTACACTATGATTTTCCAGATCAATTTACAATTTATGAGGCAGGATAATGAGTATAGCATATACTTTTCGGCAACCCTGTATACTTATTATACAGTCGAATCACGATTCTGTCAAGTAAAATCGTACTAATGAGTAATCACTTTTTTGTGAACGTGTTTTGGTTTTATAGCGCTTGACAAAACTACCCAAACTGTGTATACTAGAACAGTAGGAGTAAACAGATGAATGAAATTGTAATTTATACATACGGTTATATTGTAGGTGAAAAGTTATTTGTAAAGCTTGATAATTTAAACAAGAAATATTTACCTAGTATGGTATATATATTAGGAAATGATATTGATAATGAACCCTTCATAACTTGGGCTAAGGCTAATGATATCAGCTTCATAGTACAAGAAGTAAACGAAAAAAAATATGGATACTCTGCCTTTAATAAAGCTGCTGTGGCCCTTTTTCAAAATAAGAATATAACTACTTTAGTAGTATCAGGTATAGATTCAGTTTCAATAGAATTAACTCATTTAGCTAGAACTAAAAATAAGAAGGTTTATGTATTATAAAGTAAGTAAATATGAAAACTAGTTTAAACTTTTTAGTAGACAGGTATGAAATTCAACACAAGGTTGAAGAAAACTTTCTCAAACAGAAAGAAAATATTTGGTATATTACAGATGTAACCAAAGGTAGGTATGGTAAAATTATAGCCAAATTTTGGTTAGAAGGCCCTGCCAAACTCTCCCTTGAATACCTAAATCATAAAAAGAAACTTAGAAATAAAAGAAAGGTACGAAATGGAGCATGACTTATCTGTAATAGATGAAACAACTTTATTTAAAACTTCACTGTCTACAGAAGAAGAAATAGATATAGCTGTAAATATGATAACAAGTTTACTCAGGGAGTATTTAAAACGTAAAACTTCTCCGTCTAAAATTTATGTATCCGATTATGAAGAATTGCAGAGTATTATAATGTATGTTGCACCTACTTTTGGATTAGAATATGCCAGAACATCGAAAAAAACGTATTTGGAATAGCGACGGTAAATACAATCACCATGCTACCAAGTTTAATAATAGAACTGATCCTATAGCAAAGGGTTTAAGAAATTTTAAAGCTACAGTAGACAAGGTAAATACGGATTATGACCGTAAAAATAAACGTAAATTTATAGAGGAAGAAATAGAGATATGGGAAAACGAGTAAATAAAGAAACAGTAAAGTTATTTATTGTTACATTTTGGGATGATAAAGAAGTAAATATTGTCAAAACAAAATCTGAAGTTATAGAACTTTTACATATATCTCCGTTTAGTATTTCTGATATTAATGAATATATAACTGTACATGTTATTTTTGATACAGGCAAATTTAAGCATGTTGATCTTATAGTTAATGAATCAGTTGATTTAGATTATTAATGACAGCATTTATTTCAATATGTTTAACTGTAATACTAATTTTAATATTTTATATAGGAGATAAACTACATGATTAATAGTTTAACTGTGGTAGATAATACCCTTCCACAAACATATGATGCATACAAAAACATGGATGCTACTGATCGTAGGAATTTAACAGGTCAAGGAAATCCTCTTGGTGATATTTTACCACGATTAAAGATTAACTACGATGCAGAAGTTGAAATAGAGGGTAGTGATCCTGTTAGTGTACCTCGTGGTGCATGGACATTAACCGTATTAGATAAAGATGAAAACTCCATTCGTGTATATGCAAAAGAGGCTATTGTTCGAGCATTTTTGCGAGGATACCGTTATGTAGTCTGGAATTCAGATACTGAAAAATTAGAATTACTTTCTTCAATCTTTAAAGGTTGGGGTGATGCAGTATTTGATGATCTTGGTAATGAGTTTAGTGGTTCTAAATTTAAAAAGAGTGTTATAAAGCAGTATCCTGAATTTGATGGTATTCTTAAATGCCAGCAGGTTATTTATGCAACAGTAACTCTACCTAACGCAGTAGATATGAATAAGATTCCTGTTGAAGTTGTTGATGTTTCTGCTTTGTGGGTCGTTAAGGGCTCTGGCTTTATGCCTATAGCAGATGTTTTTAAGACTTTCACAGATAAAGGTTCTGATATGGTTGATTATCCTTTGACTGTGACTACTAAGCGTGAGAAAAAGGGACAAGTTACATATTTTGTTCCGGAAGTTAAGGTTGGTAAGCTTATTGATTTTACAGAAGCAGATTATGAACTGTTAAAGAAGTTTCAGAATACTATTAACGCTGAAAATGCAGACTTATTTAAGAAGTTCTCTAAGAAATTAGAAGCAGAGAAGTCAGATAATGTAATTTCTGTAGAAGTAGTAAGTTCTGATGATTTAGGTGCTGATTTTAATGACGATCTACCTTTCCCCAGTAAATAAAAAGTTTATAAAGTTTAATAGTTTTGAAGATTATACTTTATGGAAAAGAAGTACCGACATATGCTTTATGTTGTGGTATGAAGTAACTAGCAAAACATTTTATGCAATTACGAGGAAGTAATGGAAGCAGTAATTACTACTAAATTAATCCATTCATGGCTTAGAAAATATAACAGGGGGGAAGTTACATTCTCTCCTGAATTAATACAGGAATATACTAATAATGTACAGGAACGAATAGGTAAGGAACGTAATAAAAAGTTTACCTTACGTATGTCTAATTTGGGTCGTCCTGTGTGCCAATTACAAAATGATAAACTTGGGACACCACGTATATCCACAAATGAATATCAAAGAATGTATACGTTCATGGCTGGGGATATGGGTGAATTATGGTTAATTATGGTTATGAAAGCTGCTGGAGTAGCAGTTGATGATTATAACGTACCTGTAGAATTGCTTATTGGTGGTGAGAAAATAAAGGGTACCGCTGATATTATTATTGATGGTATATTATGGGATATTAAAACTATGTCCTCTAAATCCTATCAAAAATATATAAACTTTGGTGGATTTAAATCCTTAGAAGAGGATGATCCATTTGGGTATGTAGAGCAGGGATTTGCTTACGCAGAAGGATTAGGATTACCTTTTGGTGGGTGGATTATTCTAAATAAAAATACAGGAGATATTGCGGTAAGTGAAGTGCCTATAAATTATGATAAATATAAATCAGAATCACTTGCTAGATCTGCCAAGACAATTCAAATTGTAATGGATACTGTTACTGCTGATGATGTTCAGCGTCAGTTTTCTCCTATTGAAGAAACTTTTAATAAGAAACCTACAGGTAATATGATTTTACCTGTAACTTGTGGATGGTGTGAATATACTGAATCTTGTTGGCCTAATGCGGAGTATAGAAAATCAGCAGTTTCAAGTGCTAAAACTCCACCTTGGTTCTATTATACAGAGGTAAATTATGAAAAAGACAGCACTCCAACTTTTAAATGAAATAGTCATTATTACCGATAAGTATGGAGAATCATTCCTTTCTGGTGCAGAACATATGCGAGCCGTTAATGCATGGTTCTTAGAGTGTAGAAAATTAGGTTACCCAAAGGATAAAAAATGTTGTGGCAAGATATAATTTTAGCAGTAGGCACATGGGCTATGGTAATTTTTCAATTACCTACTGTATTTTCTGAAACGAGAAAACCTCATGTATGGACTGCATTACCCATGTTAATAGTTTTGTATATATTTACTTATGTGTTTGTAACTTTAGAATTATACTTAACAGCAGTACCAACATTTATTGAAGGATCAATTTTTGGGTTGTTATTTTATCAATCTAGAAAAATTAGGTTAATGAGGATTTAATATGAATACAAAATCTGGTAAAGCAAAAGGTAGACGCTTACAGAACTGGGTAAGAGATAGACTTTACGATACGTTTAAGTTTACAGAAGAGGATATTCGTGTAGCTATTATGGGAGAATCAGGTGAAGATATTAAGTTAATTAGCTCTTCAGCTAAAGCTAAATTCCCATATTCTATAGAAATTAAAAACAAAGAAGCCCATAATGTTTGGGCAGATTACGCTCAAGCTAGTGCTAATGCACCTGAAAGTAGAGAACCCATTCTTGTTATTAAACGTAATAAACATAAACCTTTGGCAGTTATAGATGCTACTGTTTTAATTGAACAACTTTACTGGGCTAATGGTGGAGCAGCATCTAAGGAATAGTATGAGTAAAATAAAAAAAGTTTTATATGATATAGAAACATTTCCTAATATTTTAACTACATGGGATTTGTTTCCTAAAAATATGATACCAATACAGAACATATTAAAAGAGAGAAGTTTAATATGTGCTGCTTGGAAAGTACATGGTGAAACAAAGGTCCACTCTATTTGTGTTAGACCTGATGATGTTTATAATGATCAGGAAGTAGTAGAAACTTTATACAAGGTACTATCAGATGCAGATGAAATTATAGGACACTACTCCGATAGATTTGATCTACCTATGTTGCGTACTAGAGCATTGAAGTACGGGCTAGGACCACTCCCACCTGTTGCACAAACTGACACCTATAAAATGGCTAGGAAGTACTTTAAATTCAATTCTAATAAACTAGATTATATTGCTGGTTTCTTAGGTGTGGGGCGTAAAACTAAAACAGGCTATGAACTGTGGCAGAAGTGTGCTTTAGGTGATAAAGTATCCCTAAAGAAAATGGTAGCTTATAATAAAAATGATGTTCGTATATTAGGAAATGTGTATGAAACATTAGTATCTTATGCTCCTGCTAAACTTAATACTAATTTGATTACAGATAAAATTGTATGCCCCTCTTGCGGCAGTAATGATGTACAAAAACGTGGGATAAGTTATACACGAGCAGGAAAGAAACAAAGATATCATTGTCAGTCTTGTGGTCACTGGTCACATGGACCAATTAAAATGGTAAAGGATGTTCTTAGATGATAGCAAATTCATTGTATATAGGTTGTCTACTTTTACAAAAACGAGATAAAACTTTAATACTTTCAGAAAATTATAATGAAGATGATAATTACTGTAGAATAATACATGTATTATCTGATTCAGAAATTAAACTATTAAAAGAATGGTTATAATATTATTATGGATAAAGAAATAATATATTTAACAAACTATATTTCTTTTAATAAAGATGCAGATGGTAGTGTTGAGATTGTGTACAGACCGCCAGGATCAGTTAATGGGTCTGTAATAGGATTTTTAGCAAAGGATAAAGCTGAAGTTTTATTGGGAAAAATGCTTCATTTTGAACAGCTTAAATACAAACCTGATCCAACTGTTGAACGAGTTTTAAATAGGTTTAAAGAACGATCTGCTGTTGGGTTTGCAAAATATACACTCAGTATGAATGATAATCCTGGGGATTTGAAATATTGGTTAAAAAATATTCAGGAAGAACTTATGGATGGTGTCGCTTATATTGAGCGAACTTTACAGGAATTGGAAAATGCAAAAACTAGTTGAAGAATTTCATAAGAAATATAATCTATCTATAAATTTAAACAATCTAGGTCTTTTAGAAAAAGATGATATTTCTGTAAGAGAAAAACTAATACAAGAGGAAACCCAGGAAGTATTAAATGCTTTAGTAGATTTAGGTGAAATTTTAAATAGCTCCGATGCATCTATAGACGAACGTGGATTAGCTCATGCTGACTTTTTAAAAGAATTGTGTGATTTAGTTTATGTTGTATTAGGTACAGCCGTAGCATTTGGGTATAATTTTGAAGACGCATTTAAAGCTGTTCATGAAAGTAACATGACAAAAAATGGTGGTACCAGTAATGAGGGAAAACTTACTAAAGGAAGTGCATATGTAAAACCAGATATACTTTCTTATATATTTCAAGAATAATAACCAAGAAAGAACAATAAAAATAATGGAAACACTACCTACCCAATACCAACATTTTATTTATCTTAGTAGATACAGTAGATTTCTATGGGATGAAATGCGTCGAGAAACACTGGAAGAAACAGTAAATAGATATTTTGATTTCTTTGAAGAGTTATTACTGAAACGATGTAATTATGTATTAACTAAACTAGAAAGAAATACCCTACAAAAGGCAGTATACGATCTAGATGTTATGCCATCTATGCGTGCATTAAGCACAGCAGGAGAAGCATTATCTAAAGATGAAATTGCTGGATATAATTGTAGTTTTGTAGCGGTAGATAACGCCAGAGTATTTGATGAAATACTTTACATTCTTATGTGTGGAACAGGCGTTGGGTTTTCTGTAGAACAACATAATATTTTACAATTACCAACAGTTAATGAAGAATTTTTCCCAACTGAAACTTGTATTATTGTTAGAGATAGCAAAATAGGTTGGGCAAAAGCATTAAAGGAATTAGTTTTTCTGCTATATAGTGGTCAGATACCTTCATGGGATTTATCTAAACTTAGGCCATCAGGAGCACCATTAAAAACATTTGGTGGTAGGTCCAGTGGTCCAGACCCGCTAGATGGATTGTTTGTATTTATTGTGAATATGTTTAAAAATGCTGCCGGTAGAAAGTTAAACTCTATTGAGTGCCACGATTTCATATGTAAGATTGGAGATGTAGTAGTGTCTGGCGGAGTGCGTAGATCAGCATTAATTTCTATATCAGACCTATTTGAAGAACGTATGCGTGTGGCTAAAACAGGTCAATGGTGGGAAAATAATGTGCATAGAGCACTAGCCAATAACTCTGCATGTTATTTAACCAAACCAGACATAGGTGTATTTTTAGAAGAATGGAAATCATTATATGAATCAAAATCTGGTGAACGAGGTATTTTTAATAGGTATGCAGCTAAAGAACAAGCTGCAAAGAATGGGAGACGAGACACAGAATTTGATTTTGGAACAAATCCTTGCGGAGAAATTATTCTTCGTTCTAAAGAATTTTGTAATCTAACTGAAGTTGTGGTCAGAGAAAACGATACATATAAAACTTTAGTAAATAAGGTAGAAATTGCTACAATTTTAGGAACCTTTCAATCTTCTTTAACTAATTTTAGGTATTTACGTAAAGATTGGAAGGCTAACTGTGTAGAAGAAAGATTATTAGGTGTATCTTTAACTGGTATTATGGATAACATTCTTACTAGTACTAATGGTTTACATTTAGAAATATTATTAGATGATCTTAAACAAGTATCTATTGAAACCAATAAAGTATGGGCGGATAAACTTGGTATAGAAATTTCTGCTGCTATAACTTGTGTTAAACCTTCTGGAACAGTAGGTCAATTAGTTGATGCTGCTCCAGGTATTCACCCACGATATAGCCAGTATTATATTAGAACTGTACGAGCAGATAAAACAGACCCATTAGCTAATATGATGATTGATATAGGTTTCCACTGTGAAGAAGATGTTACAAAACCAGATAGGGTGTATGTCTTTTCATTCCCTACTAAAGCTCCTGAAAATGCTGTATTACGTAACGACAGAACAGCTATAGAACAATTAGAACTTTGGAAAACTTATAGAAATTATTGGTGTGAACACAATCCATCTATTACAGTATATGTTAAAGAGCATGAATGGGTAGATGTAGCCGCTTGGGTATACAAAAACTTTAATGATATTTGTGGTATTACTTTATTACCACATACTGAGCATATTTATAAACAAGCACCATATCAAGAAATCACAGAAGAAGAATATATTAAATTAGAAGCAGAAATGCCTAAAAATGTAGATTGGTCTAAATTAAAAGAGTATGAAAATACAGACCATACAGAAGGTTCTAGTTTAACAGCATGTATTGGTGGTGTATGTGAGATTGTAGATTTAATTAAATAAGGATATTAAAACGCTAAGGAAGATTTAATTATAATGGATACACAACAATTTAGAGAGTTTATAGTACGGCCTACTCTTAAAATGATGAATGATTATATAACTGGAATATGGTCCCAAGCAGCAGAAAATTTGTTAGTGGGCACAGCATTGGTAGAAAGTGATCTAGTATATTTACATCAAAAAAATGGTCCTTCTTTAGGTTTGTATCAAATTAATCCTAGTACAGAACGTGATATTAGGGATAGGTATATAAAAGAAAGTAGATTTAAAAAAGAACTTGACATAATGTTTAAGTTGCTATACAATACTAATAGGGATGTAAATCAATTAGTTTATGATTTAAGATATGCTACAATAATTGCTAGACTACGATATTTTAAGCTTTTCGCTTCACCTTTTCCAGATGCAGAAAATATTCATGCATTAGGTCATTATTGGAATGATCATTATAATGCTAATCCTGGTGTTGATACTGCTGATGAATTTGAATTAAAATATAGAAAAGCTCATGCTAATTAAACAATCATTACACCTTGTAACAAGGAAACATTGTGGAGAAACAACTTCTTAAAAAACTATTAGTTTATGAATTTTATATTAATAACAAACATAAAGTTTTAGAAGAATATTTTGTAAATGAATTACGTCCTTTATGGGATACTATCAAGAAAGCACATGAAAAATACGAAACAGATTTAACCCCTGAATGGGTTAATCAATTATATAAAACATATAACCCTGTAGCTTCATCTGCTGCCACTATTAACATAGCTAATCTTTTAGATGATATAGGGCATGAGGATACACCTCCTGATAAACTAGCCTCTGATATTCTTTCGGAATTATTTAAGAAGGAAAAGGCTAGACAAGTAGCTGATATAGCTATTGGGGTTATAAATGGTGAAAAGAATATAAAAGAATTAGTAGATTTTGTAGATACATTTGACAAAGTAGACTTTATCAATCAAGATAACTTTGAAGAAGTAGAATTTGATTTAGATAATATTTTAGAGTTTACTTCTACAAAGAACCTATTTCCTTTTAGATTATCTTCCATGAATGAACGAATAATTGGTGCAGGCAGGCAACATTTTGTTGTATTATTTGCTAGACCAGAAGCTGGTAAAACAGCCTTTAGTGTTTATCAAGCGGCAGGCTACTTGCAACAAGGTCTTAAAGTAGCCTATTTTGCCAATGAAGAAAGTGCTAAAAGAGTCTATTTAAGACTTCTATGCAGTGCTTTAGAAAAAACAGAAGCAGATATTAGAACTAGTATAAAAGAAAGTAAAAAAGAATTTAAAGATAAATACGCACATAATCTAGTTATGATTGATGGTATTGGTATGGGTATTGAGCAAGTAGAAGATTGGGTAATTAAAAATAAACCTGATGTAGTATTTATTGATCAACTAGATAAATTATCTGTAAGTGGTAGCTTTAATCGTGGTGATGAAAGATTAGGGCGACTATATACATTAGCTAGAGAAATTGCTAAACGTAATGATTGTTTAGTTTATGGTGTTACACAGTGTTCTGCAGAAGGTGAAGGTAAGAGTAAGTTAGATTATTCTATGATGGCTGGTTCTAAGACAGATAAAGCTGCCGAGGCGGACCTTATTATTGGTATTGGTAAAAAAGCACAGATGAATGAGGAAGAAATGATTAGAACATTTAGTATACCTAAGAATAAAATTAATGGCTGGCATGGATTTTTTGGAGCTTATTTAAATAAGTGGACCGTAATGTATGAGGAATAAATAAATGTTTAAACCTATGTTGGCAACTAATGTTACAGAAAAGCAAATAGAAGAAATTATTAATAAAACACCATTATATGTAAGTGCTAAATATGATGGTGTACGAGCATTAGTAAGAAATGGGGAAATAGTATCTAGACAATTAAAACCTATTCCTAATAGTTATATTCAAGAACACTATAGTCTTAATTCTGAATTTAATTATGAAGGAGTTGATGGAGAATTAATTGTGGGTACTCCAAAAGATAAAGATACTTATTTAAATACTTCTAGTGCAGTTAGAAAAGTATCTGGTGTACCAGATGTTAGTTTTTGGTTATTTGACTATATAAGTGATGATATATATGAAAAAAGATTACAATATTTATATGATCATTATACTATGGTTATACCACAATATATAGTACAATCTTTAAATGACATATTAGAATTTGAGGCAAAAATTCTAAAGGATGGGTATGAGGGTATTGTATTACGCTCCCCAACAGCTAAATATAAATATGGTCGCTCCACAGTAAATGAAGCAGCCCTACTTAAGTTAAAAAGGTTTACTAATGGTGAAGCTACAATTATAAACATGGAAGAAAAGTTACATAATGCAAATGAAGCAACCACAGATGCATTAGGACACACCAAGCGTTCTTCTCATCAAGAAAATAAAGTAGGTATGGATACTATGGGATCATTAGTAGTTAGAGATATACAAACAGGAATAGAATTTAATATTGGTACAGGGTTTAATGATGAACAACGTATATGGTTTTGGAACCATATGTATCGTTTGATTAAAGATGCTGCTATTATTAAATATAAATCATTCGAGAAGGGTGTTAAAGATTCCCCAAGATTTCCTGTATATCTTGGATTACGAGATATATGGGACTTGTAAAGGAGAATAATTATCACTACTATAGCATATAAATCAGGAACACTTGCAGTAGATTCATTAATTTGCCAAACTGGTATGAATTATCCAGTGCCATATAAAAAATTATTTGTAAAAAATGGTATAGCTGCAACAATGTGTGGTGGTATTATTATAGCAAAAGCCATAATAGATTATGTTCTATATGAATTAAAAGATTTTAATGTTGATCCTTTAGTTAATATGAAAAATGGAATATGGTCTGATCATATTAAAACATTAACACAAGGAGACAGTGATTATGAAATTGTAATTATGACTAAAACTAAATTATATACAATCTTTGGTGTAGGTTTATTAATAGAAAATATTGTAGATAAAGAATATGCGACAGGAACTGGTGTAGCCTATGCAAGAGGGGCTATGTCTGCTGGTGCTTCTGCTGTTACTGCAGTAAAAATAGCTAGTGAATTTGATCCTAGTACAGGATTAAAAATAGAATCAATTAATAGGAGTCAACTATAATGAATCAAGTATATAGTGACATATCTTGGGACACCTATTTCTTTAGTTTTTTACCAATTATAGCTTCAAAATCTAAATTACCTGTCAAGGTAGGTGCTTTAGCTGTTGGCCCATATAATGAAATCCGACTTACAGGATTTAATGGTCTACCTAGTGGAGTAAAAGACCTGCCAGAACGTCTAGAATTCCCTTTAGCGTATAAGTGGGGGGAACACGCCGAGAGGAACCTCATCTATTTTGCTGCCCGTATAGGGATTTCTTTAAACGGGTGTAAACTGTATATGCCTAGTAGCCCTTGTGTTGACTGCGCCAGAGCAATAATAGGAGCAGGGTTTATTGAGGTTATTTCTGATGGAGATGAAGTATACAATAGAACTCAGAGATATAAAGAAAAGGGTGCAGAAGCTTATACTGAATATAAAGAAGATCATAAGATTGTCATTAGTATGTTTGAGGATAAAGGTATACCTTGGCGTATACATTATGGTGCCTTATGATAATAGGAGAATTCCTATTTAATAATCCAGAGGTTCGTAGGCCATTTGAAGCTGCATATACAGCAGCTCTATGTAGTGGTGGTATAGGACAAGGCAAATTTAGGCATGGGGCAGTTATTATTAAAGATAATACAATAATATCTGCTGGATTTAACCAGTATAAAAGTCACCCTACCCTAATAACTCAAACTAAATTTCCATATTTACATGCTGAAAGTCACTCTATGTTTAAATATGGTTTGGATAGACTAGAAGGAAGTACGCTTTATGTTATAAGAATACGCTCACAAGAACATATTGGATTATCTAAACCGTGTTTTGTTTGTGAGTATTTTATTAAAGAAGCGAATATAAAAAAAGTATTTTATACAACTAATGAGGGATATAATGCTATATATTGTACCAACCAAACGAATAGAATATGATTAAATACGCATATATAACGGCTCCATTTTGGCATAGAGATCATGATATTAGACATTTACGTTATAGTTGTGTTACACAAGCTGCTGGTAAATTAATAGAAACAGGGGAGTCTATTTTTAGTCCCATTACACATTCTTATATGTTTAAGTTGAAAGGTAATTTAGATAAATGGTCGCATGATGATATGTTAAGTTTTGATAAGGCTATTTTAGAAAATGCCAGTAAGATATATATTTTGACATTACCAGGATGGAAAGAAAGTAAAGGAATTAATATGGAATTAATATTTGCGGCTGGCTGTAATCCAGCTAAAGAAATTGTATATTTAAATCCTGAAAAATATATCAGTGATTATTTGTACAGCTATCTTTTGCAAACTCATAAGGCTATTTATTAATGGCATATCCTTATAAAGGAACTAAAGAAGAAAATAATAAACGAAAGGAGCATGATTTTTATTCTACTCCTACAGAAACTACTATTGCATTAGTAAATTATTTAGGCAAAGTTCTAAACCCTCAGTTAGATGTTATTATGGAACCGGCCTGTGGTGAGGGTAAAATATCAGAAGTATTTAGAACGAGAGGATTTAAAATATCCTCTAGTGATAAGTTTACTTATAAATATCCATATGGTCATTGGGGAGAGGATTTCTTAGAAACAGAATCTACAAGTACCTCATGGATTATTACTAGTCCACCATTTACATTGGCTGAAGAATTTATACGAAAGAGTATGGAACTATCGAAAAAGAATGATCATAGTGTAGGAGTTGCACTACTTCTTAAGAGCAACTATTGGCATGCAAAAAGTAGGCATCAATTATTCTATGACTTTCTACCTACTGCTATTATACCTTTAACATGGCGACCTAAATTTAATGAAACTCAAAAGGCACCTATATTAGATATGACATGGAATATTTGGATGCCTATTGATTTATATAAAACATTAAATCATGATGCTTTTGCTGCTTATACTCCTATTTTGAAACCAGAGTATACACAATGAATATACTAATTGCTTGTGAATTTAGTGGGGTAGTAGGGAGAGCATTTCATAAATTAGGACACAACGCTTGGTCATATGCTATGGCAGAATAGTAGGTATAAAATGATAAATAATATACGATCAGAAATAGGATATTTTGCAAATGCAGTTGATAATATTGCTATAACTACTGATGGTGTTGGTACAAAAGCTTTAATAGCTTCTATGATGGGTGTGTATGATACTATTGGTATTGATTGTGTAGCAATGAATGTTAATGATTTAATTGCTTATGGTGCTACGCCAAAAGTAATGGTTGATTATATTATATTACCACAAGATGATCCTACTATTTTAAAAAGTATTCATTATGGGTTAAATATTGGTGCTAAATATGCTAATATTGATATTATTGGTGGTGAAACTGCTATTTTAAACTTCTTTGATTTATCAGGAACTGCTGTTGGTTATGTAGACACACCATTAATTGGTGAAAATATTAAATCAGGAGATTTAATTATTGGTTTATCAAGTAATGGTATTCATTGCAATGGTATTAAAAGAGCATGGGATGTATTTACTTCTAATGGGTATGGACTAACTTCTTATATTCAGGATTTTGGGTGTATTTTGGGTGAAGAGCTATTAAAACCAACTAAAATATATTCTTCTGATATAATTAGTTTTGATTGTATTAAGGCCATAATTAATATTACTGGTGGAGGATTTAATAATATAGGTAGAGTAAAGAAAAAAATAAAATGGGAAATATTTGAAAAAGAATTGTCTATTAAACATTTTCCTATATTTAATATGCTTTCTACTTTATCTAATATGAAAATAAAAGAAATGTATCAATATTGGAATTTAGGTTATGGTATGTGCCTTATTGTTGATCCTAAATATAATAAAATTGGTACAGTTATAGGTAAAATTTTATAATGGAAGTTAAATATATAGATCATATGGGGACTGATTTAACTGTAGTTAATGCAGCCAGAGTATCATTTAATAAACATCATGATGAAATAACTGATGGTGATATAAAGATAATTAATTATCTAGCTAAACATGGACATTGGACACCTTTTAGCCATTGTACAGCTACTTTTAGAATTAAAGCTCCTATATTTGTGGCTCGTCAATTGTTTAAACATAAAATAGGACTTACTGAAAATGAAATTAGTCGTAGATATGTAGATTATGAACCTGAATTTTATCGTGTAACTGTTTGGCGTAAAAAAGCTGATAATAAAAAACAGGGAAGTGGTGGAACTTTTGATTCTGAATCTAGTGAATCTTATGGTGCGAATAACCTTATGGATAATGTGTATATGGTTTCTCAGCGTGCCTATAAAAATTTGCTAGATATGGGAGTATGTCCTGAACAGGCTCGTATGGTACTACCACAATCAATGTATACAGAATGGTATTGGACAGGTTCTTTAATAGCATTTGAACGTGTTTGTAGACTTCGTATGTCTGATGATGCACAACAAGAAAGTAAAGAAATAACAACAATGGTACATAAAGAACTAAATAAATTATGGCCTATTAGTATGGGAGCATTATGGAATTCAAAGAACACTTAGCAGATTTAGCAGAAATTAAATTAGAACTTAATACACAAGGACATATTGTTGTAAGATTTAATATTAATAATATAGAGAAAGTTCTTAATATTATTGATGAGGGTAATGGACTTTCTGACTATACTTTTATATTACGTAATGTTGTAAGACGATTTGAAGAATTAGCTACTACAGTAAATGAGGAATTAGAAAATACTATTAATAAAATAGAAATTCTTTAATATTCAATTACGAATAAAGAGCAGAAAGTGTGACTATATAAGTACAATTAAATTAAATTATGGAAGACAAAATGAAAAAAATAAACAAGCAGATTGAAGAAAATCCTTTAACTAAAGAAGAACGTAGAACTCAGTTTATAGAAAATACTGAAAAAATGGGCATAAAACATAGTTTTATATTTGACGAGGCTTGGGAAGTTGGAGAACTTATAAAAAACAAACGCGAATATAGAGAGAAAATAATTGAATTTGAAAAACAATTACTAAGTACGGATGGTGCTTTAGTGGGAGAGGAGATGGAAAAAGTAAATCCTCTAAAACATTTGTTTGCAGACGGTTGTTATATTAGAGAGATATTCACCCCAGCTAATGAGTTGATAATAACAAAAATACATAAAATAACACATCCGTTTTTTTTAGTTGAAGGAGAGCTGTCTATATTAACTGAAGATGGTGTTGTGCATTTGAAAGCGCCTCACAACGGCATAACATTAGCCGGCACGAAAAGAGTTGTATACACACACACTGACTGTAGGTTTATAACGGTACATGTTACTAGTAGTACCGATTTACAAGAAATTGAAAATGAAGTTATAGCTAAAGATTTTAGTGATGAAGAAATATCTTTAGAAAATATTGAATTATTAAAAAAAGAAATTACCTTAAAAAAAGAGGGCGGGGAATTACTTCCCCACCCTTAGTTTATTAATAAAGTTTATTATTATTTATTTTAGATTATATTTCCAATCAGCGAATTTTCTATACCCAAATGAAGCTGCAATAGATATTGATAAGGCTCCCTGATACCAAACTGGCATAGCAGATAAAGCTGCAAAACCAGCCATAATAAAAGGTACAAATCCAGGTATAAAGGCCATAATCATAGGAATAGATAAAACAATAGTCCAGAATTCATCTTTCCATGATTGGGCTGAATTCTTCATAGCCATAGAATCCCAGTCAATATTACCAGCCTGTGCTGTTTCAACATGATTAATTTTAGCTTGAGTTAGAGCTTTGGTAACTGCTAGATCACCTTCAAGTTCAGCAGACTTACGTGCCTGCCATCCGCTAACAATTGGCCCTGCTATTGCAGTAATAGGCTTAACAAGGGTAGCTAAAAATGAAAACATATTATTCTCCTGTTAATTTTTAGTCCATAAAGGTCCAGTAAATACACCCCCAGCAGTAGACCGTTCTTTTGAAAATTTAGCAGCTTCTTCTGGTGTATCAAATCTTGGGAAACTAACATTAGCAATTTTTTCATATTCTAATGCATATTCTATTGCTTTATCATTTTCTACTACTTGTCGCTTACCATTTACCATCCATGCAGTAGGGACAAGTATTTCTTTTCCATTTATATTTATAGACATATGGACACTTTTTTGGATAAATTCACCACTAACTAATGGGCGAACATCCTCCCCCATTTCAGTGTGCATTGTAAATACTTCGTTAGATTTATCTTCACTTTGTCTTTGTCTACGTCCACCACCACCAATACCTCCTATTATTCCTTGTTCCACAGGGTTTGGAACGTCCCCAAACATTTGAAGAGGACGTAATTGTAGTGGATCAACTACAGCCATTTGTTGATTATCTTCTACAATTTCATCTTCAGTTTTGGTAACTAAACCACCTAAAGCCATACCTTCACTTTGCGGGGGTGCTGCTTGTTTAGATAAATCTTCTTTAATACCAAAGTATACACTAGCCATTTCTCTAGCAATTGCTTGACGAGTTTTTAATAATTCATTTTTTGCTTCTAACTGATCGGGGGCTAATGTAACTATATCTTCTATAGCAGAATTAATTTTAGCTAATTCATCTAATGTGTCTTTAAGTAATGGATATAATATTAACCATGTTCTAGTTTCCGGGTCTTTTAACATATCTGTAAAGTGCTGTCTACTAAAATTATCAATTCCATCTTTAAATGAATTAAAATCTAATCGAATAGAGTTAGCTCGATTAAAAGCATTATACAATTCGTTTTCAGAACGTATTCTAGTTGGTGGTTCTACTTTATACCTTACAGGTAACAAAGCTTTGAATTTTCCTAGACCTAAAGCTCCCTTTTCCCACGGCCATCTTTCAGAAGGATGTTCTATAGGCTTATCTGGGAGTTCAAGCATATTTCTAAATACAGGATCAGTTATATATTCCATCAAGAAGCCACCAACTGTTCCTAGATAGCTGTTTAATAGGTGTTCTATTTTTAAAGGTGACTTAAAAGTATCCACAGGAAAATATGGACTACCAGCAATTTCTGCTAAGAAAATAGCTGTTGGTCTAGTCCAATATCTACGTTCAGCTAATCCACCACCTTTTAGGTATTGAGGAACTACAGGAGCATCAGTAAACTTCTTATTAATAGCAATTTCTACCCAAGGTCTGAATATTTGGGGAATTAGAGAGGCATCTCTAAAACGAGTAGTATTTTTTACAGAATCCCAGATATATTCTCTAACAACCATAGCATCTGATTCAACAAACTCTTCATCTAGGAATTTTTCTACAATAGTAGGAATGATACCAAAATCGAATGGTTTTGGTATAAAAAATCGTAAATTTACACCGTTTACTTTGGGGGTTACAATTACAATATTTGTGTCTTTAAGATACCGGGGAACATCTTCATATGTTTCTCTAACACCCTCATATTCAGATTTATAATGCATCATGGGGAGCACAACACCAGCCATTGTGGACAGATACATCATCTGCGTCCAAACTCTCTTCACTTCTTCTACTTCTTCTTTTGAAAATTTACCACCAACTAATTTTTTAGCACCCAACGCTCGTAAAGTACGGTTAATACCTTGAATATGAGCATTTAAGAATGGTACTGTGGAGGTTAGAAGTTTAAAGTAAGTAGAGCTACCGTGCTGTGCAAAGTCTACCGCAATCTCTCTGGATTTAAATGCTGCTACAGTTTGGGAAAAACCTTCTTTTCTATAAAGTCTGTATGCTTCTGTTCTAGAAGCCATTTCAAACTTTTGAGTGAATTTATCAATAACACCCATAAACTTATTCCAACCAGTAGGACCATCTAAATTAAAAATTCTATCACTATTATTTTTTGAGTATTCTCTAGCAGTTAAAAAATCAGAATGGGCTCTGTTACCAAATGTACCGCCCGCAGCTTCCATTTCTTGTGCTAAAGGAGTTCCTCTTAATTGATTATACAGTCCTCTATATGATCCAACAAAAGCTAAAAATCCCTTTTTAAGAATTCCAACAGAAAGTGTATCTCTAGTAAAGTTTTGGGAAAAGAGGAATGATGGAGCAGTTGTAACTAATCTGGTTAAGATGTTTTTAAATTGCCCACCAAATCTCACAATAAATTTCATTGTATCGCCCATATGTTGTGGGCCCATAGCAGCTAAAGATTGCATTAGAAGTGGGTCATGAATATCCCATAATTCTGCTTTACCATTTCTCCAAACAGTAAGAGTTTTATCATCAATATTATATCTAGAAGAATAGATTCTAAACATTTGATCTTCATCAATTTCTAAAGAAGAAACCTTTGCTTTATTAAGTATTGATTTAACAGCTGAACCAGATATAGATTTTGATGAACGAGTTTTTGGTTTTAGTGTAGCAAATTTTTCTCCATCTTTACCAATTTCCTTAATAGTATCAACTAATTTACGATTGATACGTGCTATAATACCCTGTCTAACTAATGCACTGTAACCTACTTCTAAATTATTATAAGCATCATTTAGTGGGTTTTCAATATTTGCCTCATATAATTTTTCTTGATCTAGTGTTGAGGCATCTTTTCGTGCTTTTTTTATTCTACTAGGTACTCTAATACTTTTACCCGCAATACTAGACCATAATTCTATAGCTTCGGTATCAGCTTTTCTAAGTTGCGGAACCCAAAGTCTACGTTCAGTAGTACCCGGAACAAATTCATAATTCTTTCTTGTAGCTGAGTCAATTATACCCTCATGTTCTGCTTTATACAAAGCAGCACTATTATAATCTTTTAGGTCTTCAACTGCTTTGTAAAGAGTTTTTTTTACTTCTGCTGGTAAAGAATTAATTTCACCGTTAATTTCATCAATTTCTCTTCGAGTAACACGCGATGCTTTTACAGTTTTCCAATGTTGTTCTCCCTGAATAGCATACAGCCACCTTTTGAATTTTTCAACAACTTCTGGACCATGTTTAGCAACATTTCGTTCAATTTGTTCCCTACTTAAATGATTAACAGGAACACGTTCCTTATCTCCCCTTACATTTGTTATGTTCCATCCTTTGTAAAATGCTTCTGCGGCTTGTCTTTCAGCATCTCTAAGCATACGATACTCTTGCCAAGTATCCAAAACTCGTTTAACATGTTTTAGAGCTGGTATGTTTTTTTCATGTGCAAGCTCTGCTACGTTTCTAAATCCTTGTCCTGATGCAACAAATGCCTCAAGACCTTTATCTAATTTCTTCCTAAATGCATCACGATATGAAATAGCAACATCTTTAACAGGTTGTGGAGTAACAGCACTAATACCTTTACCAGAATAAGAAATACCTTTACCAAGACCTTTTATAACTACAGGCACCATAATACCTAGTCCTAAACCCTCAAGTACATTACGGAACCTATTTAAAGCAGCAGAATCATTTTCATCTGTTGCTAATAATTCACTTATTGAATTAATAACTGGAATTTGTTTATCTTCTGTAAGATTTTTAATCCAATTAGATAGATTAGGATCGTTTGGAGAGAATGCAATAAAATCAGCCACAGCCCCAGCAGCAGACCATTTAACATATTTTTGTAAGGCAGTTAATTGCGGAGGTGGAATATGAATTTCTCTAGTTCTAAGACGTTGTAAATGTTGTAGCTGCTGGTTAAGAAGTTCTTGAGTTTTAGGTTTTGGGGGAACTCTATCAATTTTTGTTTTAAAAGTATCTATAGTTTTTTTTGTAACTCTAGTTGTCTTACCTAATCCAAATGCCACTCCTGCAAGTTTAGAAGCTAAAGATGCACCTTTTAACACTAATCCAAACGGTACAGCAAACTGAATCATCCAAGATGCAGTTTCTCCAACAGCAGTTTGTGGTTTTTCTGTCCAAGGGTCTAATTTATAATCATAATCAAGTACAGTCCCGGCACGACTAGGAAATATTTTGGGAAGATCAATTAAACTTTGACCAAGCCTGGTTATTCCGGTACTAACAGTACGACCTACTTCAGCAGCATAACTGAAAGGTTTTTCTTCTTCTTCTTCCTGTTGTCTCCCAGGAATAAGATGTGCTAATGATGGATAATCAACCATTATTGAAGTTTTCTAAACATTCATCAGCGAGGCGGGAATCCGCCCTCACCCACTGGTGCTGCTCTTACTGGTGCTGCTCTTACTGGTGCTGCTCCTGCTGCTGCTGGTAGGGGTACTACTTCCCCACGCATATCTGCTGCTCGGCGGCGAGCTGCTTGGCGGTTTGCTTCTGCTATTTCTTCTCTTAGTCGGAGGCGTTGACCTCCTTGACGGCGCAGCTGTTCGGTGACGTCTGGGGGTGCTTCTCCCTTTTGCTTTTCAAAATCTTTTTTCAGATTTTCAATCACTATGGAAAACACGGAATCAGGAAACCCAAAAACTTCTTTAATTAATGTATCCAAAGGGACTCCATCTTCTTGTTGTCTAAATTCTTGATATACACTTTCCATTTTTTGCAGACCAGTATCATCTAATGTTGGTAATGTAAAAGTTTCTTGGCCAAATACTTTCATTGGGGTTAAAAGTAAACCGTTTTCTGGAGTGAGAAGACTAGCTTGTTCGGTAGGAGTAAGTCCAAACTCCCCCTGCTCCCCTGCTGGTGGTACTACTGGTGGTACTACTGGTGGTACTTCTGCTCCTGGTGCTCCTGCTGGTGCTCCTGCTGGTGCTCCTGCTGGTGCTGGTGCTCCTTCTGCTTCTGCTAATACTGCTATAATACGAGGATCTTCTAAAATAGTCTCTATTCTAGTTCTTAATTCATTTATATCTTGACCTATAGGCATAAGTTCACTAACTTCCAGTCGTGTACGGTAATTTTCATATGCTGTAAGTAAATCATTTAATTCTACAGTATTTGGATCTCTGGTGTAGTCTTCCCAAATATCCTCCGCTCGATCAATTACTGGATTCCATAATTCTTTAATTGTAGGTAATATTTCTTGCATAAGATCTTCAGCTATAGCCTCTATATTTGGTGACTTACCCTTGCTCAACAGGTTGAAATACCTTTGAGTAATTTCTCCTTTAGCACGACCTATAAGTACACTTGCAGGCCCACGATTAATTGGATTATTATTCTCATCAAGAGGAATACCATCAAGTAGGTTATTAAGGGGATTAATTGCTCCTTCTATAGCATTGTTGATTGCTTCATGTTGCCAACTCTGTAATTCTTTACCCGGTTCAGGCAGTGGATCACGACCCTTAATTTCATAATTAATAGTTTTACCATTTGCATCAACCGTTGCAACTATTTCCTCTTCGTCTTCCAGCAAAGAGGACAAACCACTTAAACCATCATTAGACACATATAGATCAAATAAACGTCTCCATGCATTTGTAGTTCCCCAAAATTCCATGGCAGAATTGTATTCTTCACTATCTTTTTCTAATCCATCGACTAAATCATATGGAATAAGTTCATTAACCTTCTCTCTAGATATTTTAGCTATTTGAGCTGACTTTGGGATGAATACACGTCTATCAAAATCATATGTCCACCCCTTTTTGTGAAGGTCTACACCTTCACTACCATGTCCTATTAACGGTGTTAGGTCTTCTTCTGATAGATTAGGATATATGGCTGAATAATAATTTTTCCAGCTTTTTTCGTCGGCGGCTTTTGCCTCGGCTTTAGCGGCGTTCTCTCTCTCTTGTAAAGTACGTATATCCTCTAATCTCTGTTCTCTTTTTAATGCATCTCTTTCAAGATCCCAGTCCTGAAGCTGCTGATTTCGCTCTTGCCAAATTTCTTGTTCTCTATCTTCTAAAGCTTGTCGATGTTTAGCCATACGTTGCTCATACATACCTTGATTCAATGAATCTAAAAACCCAGAAGCAAATGCAGTAAATGCGCTCATTATGTAATTTCCTTTTTAGGAACTAAAGTACGTTTCATATCTATAACTTTTGGTGCCTCTTCAGGAACTAAAGTACGTTCCATATCTATAACTTTTGGTGCCTCACTTTGTTCTCTACTTTGTTTAAAGACTTCTTCAAATGGTCGTGGATCAACGCCATTATCTTTTCGTGGATAATCTAACACAACATTAATACCTGCATGGTGTCCAAATCCAGCCATCATGGTAATTAGAGGTTCTAATGATAACATAGCAAGGTCCATATTAAGTTTACCTTCACTTACTGCGTGTAAAAGAACAGGCGTTAATAATGTTGTAACAGGAACACCAGCATTTAACAGACGTAAAAGATCACGCCTAACAGAAGTACGAGATAGATTATCAAACATATAATCCATAAACTCTGTTAGTTCTGTATATTGTGGAGGCTGCTCATATGCAGCACCACCCAACTCTTGTGTTAAAGATTGACCAGGAATAGGTGAATCAAATTGTCTAAAATTTTTCCTTTGATCAGAAGAAGAAGAAGGCTTTATAGGTAAAGCTTCTCCTTGTTCTATATCTCCAAAACCACTGAGAGCATCCATAAAATCTGGCATTTCTGGCATTATTAATCCCTTCTCTCTCTTATACCTGTAAGACTTATTCTAGATTTAGATTTAGCATCAGAAAAAATAGCTGACCAATATTTAGATTCCATTGTACTAGGATCAACAGCTTCAAGTGCTGGTTCCTCACCAACTATTCTAACTCTATCTCTGGTAGGCGTGGGTTTGTCAAAGGAAAACGGCGGCAGCACGCTCTTTTTAAATATTTTTGCAGGGTCAGGAGGTGCTACTAGACCTTGCTGCTGCCCAGGCTGCCCAGGCTGCCCAGGCTGCGCACCATCCCCCCCAAACATTTTACCAATTGACATTGGTGCTACAACTTGTATGATCAATTTAATAAAGCTCATAATTAAAATATCCTAATATA